>Ga0315315_10000189_pt1 | contig 47493 bp, 36 predicted proteins | sample M140m3416metaG_FD_203699 | JGI IMG/M metagenome (GOLD analysis project Ga0315315, IMG submission 203699) | Ammonia-oxidizing marine archaeal communities from Monterey Bay, California, United States - M1 40m 3416 | ecosystem: Environmental > Aquatic > Marine > Intertidal zone | place: USA...
AGCGCTGTACCTGCGACTACTGTGAATACAGTGGTAAGGGCACAGGACACTGCGATCAGGGCTCAGGGTTGTTCGGCCACTATCAGATTACCTATGCAAATCAGCCGTCGTATGCGGATGCTCGTGACGGCCAGGCTTGGGCAGCACCGGGATACGGAATGCCGATCACAATTCCTACGGCTCCTGTTGTGCGATATTCATACAACTACAGCCACGGAACGCCGGCCAGTCGGCTGACCCCACTTTCAACTTACAACTCGGCAACGTCACTGCAACCACTGTTTCTACAGTCTTGGTAGCTGTTGCCTCAGACGAAACTGTCGTTTCATTCATTCCCTGCCGGTTAAGTCTGGCAGCACAATTCACATCTCTGGCGGTCTTAAAGATTCCCGCTTTAATAACGCGGACTGTCGGGGTTTGGTTGTGGAATGGGCGAGATATGAACTCACTGAGTGCAGTGAGGAACGATGCTGGCCAATTGCTCGAGTGCAGTTTGTCAGAGCAGATCTAACCTCGAACCAATGACTATTTCGAATCGCTCAGGCGATTCGAAGGAGATGAAATCCATGTTACGACCTCTGGCTCTGATCGGAACTGTCGGCATGATGCTGATAGCCATTAACACTGTGAGTGCCCAACAGGCCTCCAGTTATCCGACCTATATTAACAATTCGAACTCGCTGCACGCAACGATAGGCTTACCGGATAGGGGTTGGAATCCACCGGCCAGATACCCGGTCAATCGTAATGGTATCTGGTATCGAAACTCCTGGCCTAAGGCATGGTACGGGAATGCTGGTGGTGGTTTCATTAGCAATGCACCAATGGTGTATCAGCCGACTGATACGACTCAGTTGGGCTATTCGTATGCTAGGGTACCAACATGGCAGGCGACTCGGATGATTCCGCCGACTCCATGTCCGGCGAATTATCATTCTCGCGCATCGGTCCCACGCCAGCAGTAGGGCCGCTACCGAATCCATGTTGGGGAAGCGACTGCCAATCCTGTCGACAGTGACCAACGATGTATAGATTCCCTGGCAGCAATATGCCTCAGGTGCCAGCCAAATGTTCCATTGTTGCAGTCGGTTCTTCAGATAGCTCAGGTCTCTGAGGCGATTGAGGCTCCAACGATTTGTTGCTGAGCAGTAGATTACCTGCGGTATGAAGAATGCGCCTGTGCATAACGCTCAGTCAATTTCTTAGCAGAATCTCGTTCTTATTGAGTTGTGAATCAGACCTGAAAAATCCAGCAGCCCGATCCGGTTACACGCTGATCGGGCTGTTTTATTTTTTATGATGCGATGATTCATCTGCTAAAGTGCATTTGCATGGTGTGCTGTGCCCCCCCCCCCCACACAATCGTGAGTGGCACAGAATCCAGTCAACTGGCCTGACGAACACATTCCGATGCCTGTGCGTTCCGATGGAGCATCCGGCGATCAACGTGGTTGTCGAAACTGGTGATCTGGTCCTGCGCAATTCGGAAATGCAAACCGTTGTTTCTCCAATCACCGGCGCGCGAATCAATCGTTTTTTGCATGTGGCGGCATCACCTGCGAATCGGGTAATGCAGAAGAAGATGCAGCGGTGACTGGGTGTCTCACGGAATTGATGTGCGGAGCGGGTTCGCCTGAGGCTCAGCGTCTTCAGATTTCGCGGGATATGCCGTTGAAGTCGTACAAAAAAAAAGGCTCAGATTCTTCCGGAGTTTGCTGGTCGGCAAACGTACTGGTGATGTTAGAATCCACAGGTTACTTTGCTCGAGTGTTTGAATTTATCGGTCAGCCACTGGCTGATATCGAAGTTACGCGACCTGCGTAGCTTCCTGACTATTCTGCTCAGTCGAGAATGTCGTCCTGGTTATTTTTTCGAGTGCGCGTGGGCACCCAGGCGTTGGTACTCACCAGATTAAGATTACGAACTTCATCGGCCGTGATTGGTTTTTGTTGCCCGGGGCGCATGATGGTTTTAGGGTCAATACGCCGTGGCTGGTAGCCAATGCTGCGATCATCATCTACACGGTTACGGAAGACGGCATGCCAGAATTCCAGTCCTGTCCCCATTCTTGGCCAGCGGATACCGACTAAAGCAGCCAGACAAAGAGCGGCCGGCGTCATGATTAACGCCAGGAGCCAAAGCGAAATCCTAGGGGCAGCGACGGCGTATAGAGTCGAACAGATGCCAGTGCCCAGGACCGTGATGACACTAACGGCAAAGATGCTTCCAAGATCGTTGCGGTGTTTTCGACGAAATTTGGACATGACGAGTTTCCTGTTGCGATTGGCACAGTGTATCAGTCTCGCTGGTGTTCGTCGATCACAGAATTGCCTTTGACTTGCAAATACGGTTCAACGACTGATGTGTGCATGTGATGCAGTTTAGTCAGCCCTGTGAATGCGTTTCCAGTTGCGGCTGCCGGGCATTTGCTTCTGTCACGAGTATGTATCGCAATTCATTGCACTGCATGACGTACGAAAGCCGGAACGATTTTGTGGCTTCCGTCGGATGTGCTTCGAGAGGAATCGTGTTGTTGCATTTGCAGAGCCTGGAGAGTAGCCGCCAGGCTTCCTGAGCTTTTTTGAGGCAGTACAGGTTTCGTTCTTCAACCGTAATATCAGCCGATGAACGAAAGAAAAGACAGCAACAATACTGCTGATTGCAATTGGCAGCTATGTTTTATAATGAGCAAAATTTGTCTGGCGGATTTAGTTCCAGCCATGATTCACCGCGCTGCTAACCATGGATTGACGCTACGTCATTCCTAGGTGGAATCGCGGAAGTAGAGAACCAGTCGCTCCATGTCTTCAAGCACTTGTTCATCTTCGCCGAGTGCCGCAAACTGAGTCTGATCAATTGTGGTCTTGAGAAGTGTCTGATTGTTTCGGGTGGACTTCGATATCTGCGAGGCGACGACTAATGCCAGAATGTTCTGTTGTTCTCGTTCCAGATGATAGAACCGCTCAAAAACATGGTCGCGAAGTTCGGCCGCAGCGACTTTGACGGCATTCGGCGGAATGTCTCCGTCGTGCTGGTCCTTGACTCTTAATGCGTGGCCTGCAGCAGCTGTCTGGCCAGCCAGAAGCGGCATTACGCTCGTCCACAATTCACCAGCTGCGTCGATAGTTTGAGCACCCTGCTGATACAATCGTCGCATAAGATTCACTTGAGAGGTGAGTCGCTCGAGCTGATTGTCGTCCGAGTCCTTCAATGTGGCACTTAACAGTTGACCGACGACGGCACTCCGGCTTCGTTCCCATTTCGGAAACTGTTTTTCGTAGTCGGATAATGCGTGGGCGGTACGGACATGATGAATGGTTGTTGATGAAGTCTGGTGTCTGGCCTTCACGATTTTACGTTTCACGATGTGTTCGCGGTGTCTGGCTCCGGGACGTAATTGACTGAGCTCACGAACGGTCATTACGATGTCATCCCGCTGTGTCCGAATGCGGTGTGTACAGTGGCTTGTCGTCGCTTCGGTGCGGACGACGGTGACACGGCCGATCGGCTTATAGTATCCGTCGATCAGTCGGAATACGGCCAGCTGATTTTGACTGGTAATCGTTTGTACGGACCCGATATCAATCAGGCACGACATCTCTGTTGCACTGGTCACGCGTCCCACTACGTAGAGAATACTGGATCGCTCTTCCGTATTTGAGTTGGCAAAGCCTGGGGAAAGATTGGAGGCACAAACGGCGACAGAGAGGAGAAGGATACGCATGCGGAAGGTCCAAAGCAGGAAGACGAGCATGCCGAAATGATAATGTGAGCTTAGATTAAGACCAAAGAAGAAATCGATTCACCGTCAATTCGGTAATGAATTCAGGTAAAATCTTCTTCAGAACTCGTTTGCCCGGAAAAATCTCTGCTGTTTGATTTGAGGGGCAGCCGTCAAATTCGATGCTGATGCGCGGTCGCGAGATCGCACAGACAGGAGACAACTTACCTGATCCTTTTCACCACATGTACAATTCAGATGCCGTGGAATTATGCGGCTGACCGCAACGCCAGTTCTTCGGTATTTACGGCGACAACGGCGATCCCAAACTTGTCGGCAAGTCTTGAGAATTCTTCGGGCTGCAGCAGAATTGTCATTCCGGCTTCGATGGCGAGTACCCGACCACCGGCTTCGTGCATTGATTTGATGGTGTCGATCCCCACCGTCGGGACATCAAACCGCATGTCTTGTTGAGGTTTCGCAACCTTTACTACAGTAAATCCACCTCGACTGCACAGGTTGCCTGCCCGACGAATGCAGTTGTCAGTGCCTTCAATGGCTTCGACGGCTACCGCAGCGGTGTCGTTGACAATGACCGTTTGCCCCACATCCAGACGTCCCATTTCGCGGGCGAGTTCCCAGCCAAATTGAATGTCCTTCCACTGCACGGTCGACGGTCGCTTTTTGGTCAGAAAGCCATGTTTCACGAGAAGCTCCGGGCAATAAGTGAGTGCAGAATCGAAGTACAGATTGTCACGTCCAAATTCACGAATGATTGCCAGCAGAACGGTGTCGTCTTTTTTGTTAGCTCTGGCATAGTGAAACCACATGTGGAGTGCTCGCCAATCGGGGATGTTGCGGATCCATCGAAATGAATCAAACATCACCGTTTTTTCAATTTTGCCGGCCATCACAATGCGTTCGACACCCGCGCGTTTGAAGAGTCGGATAGTCTTCCCAAGTCGCGTTAGAGGCACGTAACGAAACTCTTCACAAACTTCGGCCAGTACTTCAGATGCCATGCCAGCAATACCGAGACCAACCACAGAATGACCGGATGCCTGAGCTGACCTGGCGAAACGAATCGGGAAATCGCCTGCACCCGCTAAGAGACCCAATCGCATTGGCCGCGCTCGGTCGATTCCATCATCGGCGGTGGCGAAGGGGAGAACGTTTTGGATGGACGAAGATTCAGATGTCATAGTCGGGGCAAAACCAGCGGATCATAAAAGTGAATCAGTGCTGGAGCCTCAATGTGGTTAGGCGGCTTTGTTTTCGCTGTCTGTGGGAGGTGAATTGAGTGCGGATTTTGTCGCGGATGCCATGGCTGACTGTTGCAGACTCATCAGGTCGCGTTCCAGCCGTTTGATGGTGTCTCGCATTTCCGGAAGGCGTCGTAGAGCCATTACGTTTTTAGCGGCTTCTGCGATAGGAAGTGCCGGCATTCCGAAGTAAGACTGCCCACCTTTCATGTTACGGTGAACTCCTGTCTTGCCTCCAATGATCGCTCCATCACCCAGGTGAACGTGGTCGGCGATTCCGGCTTGTCCCGCGACAATGACGTAGGATCCGGTCGAAGCCGATCCCGCAAAGCCAACCTGCGATACGATGAGATTGTGTGGACCGATATGGCAGTTGTGTCCAATCATGACCTGATTGTCGATTCGAGTCCCCGTGCCGATGACGGTTTCGCCGACTTTGGCACGGTCGATTGTTGTACCCGCTCCGATCTCTACATCATCACAGATTCGAACAATGCCATAATGTGGCAGACGTTCGTGACGACCATTCACCGTCCGGTAGCCAAATCCATCCGCACCAATGACACATGTTGCGTGGATCGTGACATCGTTTCCAATAATCGTATCCGGGTAGAGGACGCAGTTGGCATGAATGACGACATTGTCACCCAGAGTACAACCGTCTTCGATTACGGTGCCATGTTCGATTCGGCAGCCCTGGCCAATCGTAACGTCACGACCAATGACGACGTGGTGCCCGATGCTGTTGTCAGTACCAACGATGGCGGTTGGAGACACGACAGCCGATGATGAGATTCCGTCGGTGTTTGATGAGCGTTGCGGAGAAAAGATGGCTGCAATCTGAAGAAACGCCACTTCCGGCTCTTCGACCAGAATGAAGGTGATATCTCGAGCGCTGGTGACAACATCGTGTTCCAGTGAAGCGGGAGCCAATACCAGTGTCGCCTCAGTCGACTTCAGTCGTGGTAGGTTCTTCGGGTCACCGACAAACGTGAGGTGGTCTGCTGTCGCACGCTCAATGATCTCGACAGCAGAGACGACGGTCCCTGGGTCACCAACAACGCGACCACCAAGATTATCGGCAATTTGTTGAGCCGTCAGTGTCTGATTTTCTGACATCGCAGCTTCCCTGCTACGTGTTGAAATGATTGTGTTTTTCTGATGAATTCGAAGAATTGCCCGATCCCGAGCCGGCGACCATTGTTGGCACCCTCCATGGCTCCACTGGACCCGATCCCTTTGAAAAACGCTGTACGCGGGTTCCTTTTGGAAGGAATCCGAATCGTGGTTTGTAAGGGATTCGCTTTGTTGGTTGCAAGACGAACCCCGACGAATCATGAAGTGTCTGAGGGGGCATTTGCCTGATCTCGGCAAGATCTACTGTTGAGTGGCTCTTCCGACGTCATTTTCAACGCAGTTATTTCGTGTGCTCTGTTGTCTGCGATTTGGTCCTCCGATTTGGTCCTCCGATTTGGTCTACAAGGGTATTGTGGCGATTTGCGATGTTTTCCTGTGCCGGACAGATCCAAATACGAGGAATCCAGCCTAGAATCATCGTCCCCTCTCCAGCCCGACCAAGACTCCTCCTCCCCTCATTCTCATTCGCAATTCACGCGATTCTGTCCAAATATGCCCGCACAATCTCAACAACAGAGTATTGAATCGCCCGTGCGATCGATCGGAATTGTTAAAAAACAGACGGCGATTCTGTTTTCCGAGTCACCGCTGACGTTGTCGTCCGGCCAGAAAATCGGCCCGGTTACAGTTGAGTACGAAACCTATGGAACACTGAGTCCGGATCGAGACAACGCGGTTTTCGTCTGCCACGCTCTCACCGGGGATGCTCATGCAGCTGGCATTTATGGGGCAGACGACCACAAACCGGGATGGTGGGATCCTCTGATTGGGCCCGGCCGAGGCATCGATACCGACGACTATTTTGTCATCTGTGCGAACGTACTTGGCGGTTGCCAGGGCTCGACCGGTCCTGGGAGCATCAATCCTCAGACGGGTGAACGGTTCTCCCTAGATTTCCCATTTCTCACGGTGAGCGACATCGTTTCGGTACATTCTGAACTGGTGCGATACCTGGGAATTCAACGACTTTGTGGAGTGATCGGTGGCAGCTTGGGGGGAATGCAGGCGCTGGATTGGTCCGTGAGGTTTCCAGATCAAATTGCTGCCGCCATCGTTGTGGCATCTGGACATCAGCTGTCGGCTCAGGGGATTGCGTTCAATGCGGTGGGGCGTCGAGCCATCTATGCGGATCCGGGTTTTGAAAAGGGTAACTACGATCCGGACAATCCTCCACGCTTCGGTTTAGCACTGGCGCGTATGATTGCTCACATCACCTACCTGTCCGAAGACTCAATTGAACTCAAATTCGGACGACGGCTGCAGGACAGTGACAAGTTCGCCTTCGATATGCTCAAGGAAACGGAATTCCAGATTGAAAGTTACCTGCATTATCAGGGCAAAAGATTCGTGCAGCGATTTGATGCCAACAGTTACCTCTATCTGACCAGAGCAATGGATTACTTCGATCTGGCAGAATCACATGAGACACTGGCTGCGGCCTGCGAACGAGCGACATGTCGATTTCTGGTTGTTTCGTACGACACTGACTGGCTGTTTCCTACATCACAAAGCCGAGAACTGACGACAGCATTGCTGGAAGTTGGCAAACATGTTTCATTTCTGGAGCTGCATTGTAGCTTTGGCCATGATTCCTTTCTGATTGACATAGATCCTCTTGCCGAACTCATTCAGCCTTTTATTGATCAAACTCGCGTCTCTGAGCATCGACGAAAATTACGTTCTGCAAAGACTTCTGCTTAACTCAGCATCGACTGATTATGTCTGTTTCTAATCGATACCAGTTGCCTGATCTCAGCGTCCGCCTCACGGATGAACTGATCATGCAGCATATAGAAAACTCGAGCCGCGTGATCGATCTGGGTTGCGGTGACGGGCGGTTGCTGGAACGTCTGCGGCGGGAAATGAATTGCAGTGTTCAGGGTGTTGATGTGGAGCGGGCGAACCTGGTCTCGGTGATTGAGCGGGGATTACCGGTCATGGCGGCGGACCTGGACCAGGGGCTGACTGATATCCCTTCCGGCAGTTTTGACTATGCGGTACTGAGTCAGACGCTGCAGCAAGTGAAGGATCCTCGGCAATTGCTCACAGAAATTTTGCGAGTGGCCCGTCGAGCTCTGGTCGTCGTTCCAAATTTTGGATATTGGCGAGTGCGACTGGAAGTCCTCTGGCGAGGTCGTACTCCGGTAACAAGCAATCTACCTTATGAATGGCATGATTCTCCGAACCTGCATTTCATGTCGATGTATGATTTTCGTGATCTGATGCACAACATGGGACTGAAGATTGTCAAAGAAAGCCCCATCATTCACGGGCACGCGGTTGACAGCGCCTGGGCGCCTAATCTGCGAGCAGACAGCGCATTTTACCTGCTGGAACAGCAGTCGTAGAGCCCTGTCCTGCCCCGGAACCCGTATTGACCGAAACCTTCCGTGCCTGGTAGTCTTTATGGGTTCTGGCCGGTCAATCCGGTCTTTGTGCATATTTTTCAGTCGAACAGGTCATTGCCGTGTGTCTGTGGAACGGATTCCAGGGGCTCCTGCTGCTTGCCTTCTGCGCGAATGGCACGTGGGTCTATGCGCAAAATGACGAGGCACCTCCGCAAAAAACAAATGTTGTTGAGTCACGGCAGAAACCGTTGCCACAGGTTCTTGTTCTCAAGTCCGGGCGAGTATTCAAGGGGCATATTGTTCCGCGTGGTACTGGCTACGACATTGACCAGGTGAATGGCAAAATATTTATCAGTTCGGAACAGGTGTGGTTGCTGGCAGGAAGCCTGCCGGAGGCTCATCAGACAATGCGAGAGTCGTTTTCGACTCTCACGCCCGATATCCATATGCAGATTGCAGCATGGTGTTCGACCAATCAGCTGTGGGGCACCGCACGTCGGGAATTACTCGATGCACTGCACAAAGATCCTTATCGCCAGAACGCTCGTCAGATGCTGGCAAACGTGGTTCGTCAGCAGGAAGTAAAAAGCAGGCCTGCCGAGTCAACTGGTTCGAAAGCGATCAGGGAAGTGATTGCAGCAAAGACGGCACTTTCACGTCGGCTGTTGGGGGGGCTGCCGAAAGAGCTGGCTCGCAATTTTACTCAGCAAGTTCAACCACTTCTTTCGAACAAGTGTAGCCATTGTCACCAACCAGACAGCGGCCGAGGCTTTGTGTTTGAGTCGATTCGTAAGGGGGCCAGTCGAACGATTACAGAACGTAATCTGCATGCTGTTCTCAGTCAGATGGAATCTTTCAAAACTGGCCGTGGTGATTTTTTCAGCGTGGCGACGACAAAACATGGGCAGATGTTATCCGCTCCGTTTTCCGGTCGATTAGGCGATATTCAACGCAATCGGCTGTCAACATGGCTGGAACAGACAAGCCTGGAAAAAGGATTTTCGTCTAATCGTCCTTTGCTCTCTGCGGAGAACGATTCCGGCATCACCCTGGTTCGACACCAGGGGCAGCGGAATGATGCTTCCGCAAGCATACCAGATCGTGGTCCGCATGAGAGCTCTCGATCGATCAATGCAATCAATGCCAACCTCATGGCAGATGCAAAGCGACGAAATCGAGAAGACAAATTCGATCCCGAAATGTTTAACCAACGCTATCGATTTCGAGGTGTATCAGTTGATGCAGACTTTGAATCACTGAATCGTCGGTCACCGTAGTGCGAAGGAATCGCGATGTTGAATAACCCCTGGGCCCCAACAGCAACACTGTTGTGCACCTGCATCCTTGCTGGCTGTGCAGGAAGTGGTCAATTCTCACGGATGGACTACGCTCAGCTGAATGCGGATCCGTTCCTGGCAGCCGAAGCCGATATGGAATCCACTAAGGATGAAGATACAGCTGAAGTGCCAATCGCCTCACGCAAAGATACGGTCGAAGAGGCTGCCGATCGTTTTGCATTTGTGAACCAGGAGAATGTTGCAAACGAAATAACAGCGGCTGATATCGCAAGTCGGCCCGCTTCGGATATTAGCATTGCTTCGCAGAGTACTGAGGTGGCTGTCGGGGCACAGTTTGATGATTTCGATCAGCTTCTTACACAGATTCATCAGGCTCAGACGGCCGACAAAACTGACGATTCATCTGTGTGGCTTGATGAACTTGGTGAGTCTGCTGGAAAGAGTGAGGAAGTTGTTCAGACGTCGGCAGATTTTGGCGACCGACCGAATCAATCAGGGTCGCCGGCTGGACAAGCAGTGCAGCAGGCAGGCGATTTGACGTTCTCCGGAGCGCTGTCAAAAATCGATGGTCAGCATGCGGACATCTTTAGAGAGCAGGCAAAGAATGACTTCGTGAATGATTCAGATTTCGGTTTTGGCGAACCAGACGAACCACTGACGAAAACGTCATCTGAAGAGGAAGAGAAATCATCCTGGCCTCCAGCGAACTTTAAACGGCTCTGACGTATCGGGGAAATGGTCTGCCGCGATTGTCTGCGGTGATTGAGGACTCGCAGTTGCGGCGATCTCAGGTATTCCGGGGCTCCAGTTTCCCGGCAACGCCGCCAGTTAGCGTGGAACGACCGATTGATGCTGTTTGTCTTTTCGGCATGCTGGCTTTGTCGGAATACCAGGCTATGGGGTTAGACGCGTTTGCCCCCTCTTCACCGCACTGGCTGAATTACTCAGGTGGATGAAGGGAACCACCGAGACGATGTGTTCATACTGGTAGATGCGCCGTATTCCATGTGCTGTGAATTGCTGGCTATGATGATTTGTGGTTTCAGGACGGCTTTTTTTCGGCGTGCGAAATAATCTGCTGTGGCGTTTTTTGTTGCTCCTGATTCCCCCGGGCAATTACTCGTCAAAGGTCTTGTCTCCGTATGGAATCTGCAGCGGATTTCTGCAATTGTTCAAGCATTCGTGCCGGTACCGTCGTCTTTTCCGGACGAGAACAACTCGGCTCACTCCCTCCCGGCCTGATGAAGTGGCTTCTGCAGAAGTAAGAAATAGTTAAGTTGAAACGAATCAGTGACATCGGAGAAATCTATGAAAATGCAATGGGCCATCTTTTGTTTCACGTTGTTCGGTCTGACATGTCACACAGGTGTTGCTGACGATTGGCCGCAGTTTTTGGGGCCGGATCGAAATGGAAGCTGCGCAGAAACAGATTTGATTGATACGTTTCCTGACGATGGTCCTTCGATCGTATGGCGAAGTGCAACGGGAGTTGGCATGTCGGGAATCGCCGTCAGTGCTGGTTCTGTTTACACGTTGTACCAAGATGAGCAGCAGCAGTACGTGGTTGCCATGGACGCAGGCACTGGTGATGAAAAGTGGAAAACGGGAATTGCTGCTGCCTATGAAAATGCCATGGGTAACGGGCCACGCGCAACGCCCAGTGTTGCAGGGTCAACGGTGTTTGTCTTCAGTGGTGAGGGCACTCTGGCGGCGTTGTCGGTGGACACAGGGAAAGTGCAATGGAAAGTCGATACCATTCGCGATTTTGGGGCCAAGCCTGCGGCCTACGGAATGTCGTCTTCACCGCTGGTGGTCGATGGAAAGGTCATCGTGCATGTTGGATCTTCTGACGGGACCATTGTGGCCTACGACGTTGAATCCGGAGATCAAGCCTGGAACGTTGGGAATCAGCCCAGCGGGTACTCGTCGCCGGTGATGATGAAGTTGGGGGGTAATAAACAGATCGTTTCGTTTATTGCGGCGGCTCTTGTGGGGATTGCTCCCGTCGACGGACGAGAGTTATGGAATCATAAATTTGTAACAGACTATGACTGCAACATCGCAGTTCCTCGCCAGCTGAATGATTCTTCATTGCTGATTTCGTCTGGCGAGAATCATGGTTCTGCAATCCTGAAAGTGACCGAAAGTGGAGAGGCCTGGTCGGTGGAAGAAACCTGGACTTCGTTCGGTAAAGGCAGCGTGCTTCGATCGGAATGGCAAACACCGGTGGAAACCAATGGTCACCTGTTTGGGATGGACAATATTGGGAGTGCCGGACCAATCACCAACCTGGTCTGTGTGAATATCGTCAGCGGTAAGCAGGTCTGGGGCAAAAAGCGTTTCGGGAAATCAAATCTCACATTGGCTGACGGCAAGCTCTTTATCAGCACGATGAACGGCGAACTGGTGATAGTGAAAGCGACGGAGGATGGCTTTCAGGAGACCGCCAGAGCTACCGTACTTGGCATGACTCGTCAGGCTCCTGTCATCGCGAACGGGCAGCTCTATCTCCGTGACGACAATGAAATCGTTTGTATCGACATTCGTTCAACAAAGTGACTGTGTTGTAACGAAGCTGTGATGGTGAATCACAACATGGAAACAGAACCGCATCTGGCATTAAAGCCCCCGATGATACCTCGTGATACGGACAAGTACGGCACTGGGGTTTGGTGGCGCGCTGTTGAGCGATATCGATGATGCTGCGGGAATTAGGGCTCAGTAGTTTATTCGATGGAAAGCCCGGCAGAATTTTTCGCGTGTGGTTTCATCTGCGGCACCAATTTGTGAATGGACCGCAGGTTTCGGCCCGCTGAATTACGTATGTTGTTATAACCGAGAGTGCTCAGCGGATACACGAGAATCATCTTGCTGATAATTGAAATCAAAGGTTGGTAGGATGTTCATCAGACCAGCGGGGCCTTTGTTACTCAGCGATGGTTTTCGTTGATCGCACCGGGCGGTATGGTTAGTTTGAGGTTGCTTGCGTCCCGTTGGCTGACTGACCGCCGAGCATTGAAGATTGAAGAGATTGAAGTAAGTCAATTAGTGAAAAACCTGTAGGATAGAATTAAGTATGTCGTCCCAAGAGTTGACAGAACTGCGGCATTCGAATGATGCCATTACCGATGCAGACGAGCTGAAGAATCGTTTGGACGAAGATGGTTATCTTTTCTTTCGTCGTTTGTTGGATTCCGACCGTTTATGGGATTTGCGCGGTCAGATGCTTTCGTTGATGCAGAAAGGTGGGTGGTTGATTGCCGGTACTGATCCGATGGACGGGATTGCAGATCCGGCAGCTCGAAGTACAGAAGGTGACCCTGAATACACGGATGTTTACCACGATGTGTACAAGTTGGAAGCATTTCACAGCATCGCTCACTGTCGCGAAGTCCTGGACGTCCTTGAGCGGGTTCGCGGTTGTGCGATGATGCCCCAGCCGCAAAAAGTGGCCAGGTTGTGGTTCCCGAAGTTCATCGAACACACGACTCCCACTCACCAGGACTTCGTTCATTTTCAGGGAACCTACGATAATCTTACCTGCTGGAGCCCCGTTGGCGCTTGTCCGCGGGAACTTGGAGGACTGGCAATTCTGCGAGGGTCTCACCGAGTGAATCGTGTGTTGCAGCATCATTTTTCACTCGGAGCGGGCAGCCTGCATGTCGATCCGGGGCGGTATGAAGAACTTGGCGACGAGTGGCAAACTGCTGACTATGAAGTGGGCGACACTCTTGTTTTCCCGGCGCTCACGATCCACAAAGCGCTGCCAAACTTTACGGAAGAACGGTTGCGAGTTTCTTTGGACAATCGCTATCAACGCGCAGGAGACCCCATTGCTGAACACATGTTGAATCCTCATCTGTCGTCCATGAGTCCTCTCACCTGGCAGGAGGTCTACGAAAACTGGAGCAGCGAAGAGTTTCAGTATTACTGGAAGCAGTTCGATTGTCCCGTTTTGCCGAAGATCACCCAGTATATGGACGAAGCCTTTGATGAGGCGATTGCGCTTGCACAAATCGGTGACGAACGAGCAAAACTGCATCTTAGGCGAATTGCCACTCGAGATCCTGAAACCGCGCAGGGAAAATCTGCCGCTGCTTTGTTGGCGTCAACCCGATGAATCATCACGTGTCTGTGTGGAAACCGGTTACATGACTGCTGAACACCTCGTGTCCGGGGTGCGGTTCTGGTGACAGCAGTGGATAGCTCAAAACCTTTTCGCATGCTGAATTCAACGAGCAACCAGCAGCTGAGGTGATGACGAGTCTTGTGCGCCATAACGCTGCAGAAATTACCGTGGACACCGGGAATGCTGGGAAATCAAACGACTGGACGCTTGTTTGGGTCTATTGGTATGCGACAAGATGTATTCATTCCGCGTTTTGCATCTTTTCCGCACTCAAATCTGTACACTTGGCAACCATGTCTTTCCTGAGAGTCACCGTGTTTCGTTCAACGTTGTTGGCTTGTATCGGGAGTGGTATGTTTGGCAGTCAATTGCAAGCGGCCGAGCGGTTGCAGGTGACTGGTGAGACGATGGGGACGTACTATTCGGTCACCATTGATACGCCTTTAGAGACCGACACTGAAGCAGGTGTGCGGGCTGAGGTTGTGGAACGACTGGCTGAGATTAACGCTCAGATGTCTACCTGGGATTCTACATCGGAGATCTCACGGTTTAACCGATCCGAAGCGACAGATTGGTTTCCGGTTTCGGCTGAATTCGCTGCTGTGGTCAGCGAAGCCAAGCGGATCCATGAGCTCACCAATGGTGCCTTTGACCCGACCGTTTCGCCATTGATTGATTTGTGGGGATTCGGCAAGCCGGAGCGTTCCGGAATTCCAGACAAGGCAGAGATTGATAAGGCTCTTCAATGTGTTGGTATGCAACACATTGAGGTTCAGGAGACTCCGACGGCTCTGTGCAAAAGTCTGCCATCCGTGCAGTTGAACCTGTCGGCGATCGCCAAAGGATATGCGGTCGACGCACTTGCAAGGTTGCTGATTGCATCAGGGCGACCTTCGTTCATTGTTGATATCGGTGGGGAGACTCGAGCGGGTGTTTCTAAAGTCAGCGGGGAGCCCTGGCGGATCGGTGTGGAATCGCCAAAGGCGGGACTCAAACGCGGAGAACAACCAAGTCAGATTGTACCGATCACTGAGTCTTCGATTGCCACGTCCGGCGATTATCGAAATGTCATTGACATTGATGGTGTGATCTATTCGCACACGATTTGTCCGGCCACAGGCTATCCGTTGAAGACCCCCCCTGCGTCTGTCTCTGTGAATCATGAATCGTGTATGACTGCTGACGCGCTGGCGACTGCTTTTATGGTGCTGGGTTCTGAAAAAGGAATGTCCCTGGCACGCGAAGAAGGGATTGCTGTATTGTTTCAGCTGGTTGGATCCGACGGTGAACTGACGCAAACGGGGACCGGGCTGTTTGAGCAGAAACAGAAAAAGCAGTCTTCTGAAGACTGGATGGTGTTTGTCGCAACTGGTGTCTTATTTCTGATCGCGGTAGGTGGCATGGCGATTGGCGTACTGGTCAGCAATCGGCGGATTAAAGGCAGTTGTGGCGGGCTGGCATCCATGCCCGGTAACGAAGGCAAATCGATTTGCGAACTGTGTACCACTCCTCCTGAAGATTGCATGAATGACGGGCTGCGGCAGCAGATGGCTGCTTCTCAGATTGGCAAGGAAGAACCATCTGACCGTTCGCAGGATTCATTGACAAGCTGATTTGCGGGGAAATCAGCGACCATCACGTATTGACACACGCCTCAGCAGTTTTGCTACCAAGCGTTCGAACTGTCCGCTATAACAGGGGTGATTTTAACAGATTCCTGCTCTATTCCTTCGAGATAAGATTCGTTCCGCATGAAACAGCTGACCATATTTTCGCTACTCGTTTTGGCTGCTCTGCCTGTGCTGGCAGATGAGAACAAGCACACCATTCTGGACCCCGGGAAAGTCACCTCTGACTATCATGTTCAGGGCGAGTATTCCGGGGAACTTGGCGGAGAACAGCAGTACGGAATGCAGATCATTGCACAGGGGGGTGATCAATTCAGGGCCGTTGTCTATCCAGGCGGATTGCCAGGTGCCGGCTATGTCGGTTACGGCCGAATTTTTGGTGAGGGAAAAACCGTCGATGGGATTACCAGAATCTCCTCTGATGGTGGATACGCACTGATCAAAGACGGGATAGCAGAGGTCTTTGTCGATGAAAACCCGGTCGGTGAGCTCAAGCGTGTCGAACGCCGGAGCAATTCGATGGGGATGAAACCACCCGAGGGTGCTGTCGTTTTGTTCGACGGTTCCTCAGCGGACGGATTCAAAGACGGCGAGCTGATGTTTGGGAATCTGCTGTTGGCGGGTTGCGAATCGTATGAAAAATTTGGTGATCATTTGCTGCACCTCGAATTTCGACTGCCGTACGAAGCGTACGACCGAGGTCAGGCTCGAGGAAACAGTGGCGTCTATATCCAGGGCCGTTATGAGTTACAGGTTCTGGATTCATTTGGTCTGGAAGGCGAAAACAACGAATGTGGCGGGATCTATTCGGTTGCCAGGCCTCAAGTGAATGCCTGTTTTCCTCCTCTCACATGGCAGACCTACGACATTGACTTCAAACAGGCGAAGTATGAAAATGGTAAGAAGACAGAAAGTGCTCGAGTCACGATTCATCAAAACGGCATTCTGATCCATAAAGATCTGGAACTCAAAGGGACTCCGGGTAAGTATCCCGAAGAGCCAGGAGACGGACCTCTCTACCTGCAGGGACACGGCAATCAGGTGTTGTACCGCAATATCTTGGTCGTCCGAAAATAGATAATGGCGTTTACCGGAAGGTGAGCTTGCGAGTGCCGCAGCTCGCCTTTTTTTCTGCGCGATTTGGAGAACGCAGGTTCTGGCCGGCTGTCAGGTTGAAACAGGAAATGTCCCGCTGCTGCAGGGTTACGACTCGGTTTGCGTGGCGATGTTCTGCCGGCAGAGGTATTCCGGGTACCTCCCCGCATTGCTGGCAATAACGTGAGAATCCTCAAGCAAACATAATAAAGAATGAATGTCACATGGTTGTTGATATGCCGCTTCAGTAGTATCGATTGCTCGATTCAGAACTACTTATCCGAGTAATGCTCCAATGAATTTATCGACTATTGAACGGATTCCCAGTGAGATTGTTCCAAACGCATTACAGGCTTCCTGTCAGGTGGCTGAAGCAATTTCTGCCCTCATTCGTGAGCGCGCAGCCGAAGGCAGGTCCTGCGTTCTTGGCCTGGCGACCGGCTCGACTCCAATCGGTATCTACAGCGAACTCGTACGGATGCACCGCGAAGACGGTTTGTCTTTTGCGAACGTTATTACGTTCAATCTCGATGAATACTATCCAATGCAGCCGAATGATCTGCAGAGTTACACCCGGTTCATGAATGAGCATCTGTTCGATCACATCGATATTGCGGCGAAGAATGTTCATATTCCGGATGGTACGATCCCTGCCGGGGACGTGACCGAATTCTGCCGTAAGTATGAGCAGCAGATCGATGACGCGGGTGGTATCGACATCCAGATTTTGGGTATCGGTCGTACGGGGCATATTGGTTTCAACGAGCCGGGGTCTGACCATCGTTCAAAGACTCGACTTATCACTCTGGATGCCGTGACTCGAATAGACGCTGCCAGCGACTTTTTCGGTGCTGAAAATGTTCCTCGCCGGGCGATCACGATGGGGATCAGGACAATTCTGGCTGGGAAGAAGATCTTTATTCTGGCGTTTGGCGAAAATAAATCGTCGATTGTGAAGCGGACAATCGAAGGAGAGACCAGCCCCGCTGTTCCGGCAACCTATCTGCAGCAACACGACAACGTCCGGTTTCTGCTCGACGAAGCGGCAGCCAGCGTACTGACACGCACAGAGTATCCTTGGCTTACCGGGAGTGTCGAATGGGACGAACTCACCATTCGTCGGGCGGTGATCTGGCTGGCTCGGAAGATGGACAAGGCTCTACTGAAGCTGACAGATTCCGACTACAACGAAGAGGGACTACAGGATCTGCTTGCCATTTTTGGTTCGGCATACGAAATCAATCTGAAAGTCTTTCGGCATTTGCAGGGAACACTCATTGGATGGCCGGGTGGCAAACCCGATCACGCCAAACTTCCGGGAGACCGTTCCCGTGAGATGGACCATGTCTTTCCAAAACGCGTGATCTGTTTTTCACCACACCCGGATGACGATGTGATTTCCATGGGCGGAACACTCATTCGCCTGGCCGACCAGCAGCATGAAGTTCATATCGCCTATCAGACGTCGGGCAATATTGCGGTTTTTGATGACGATGCGATCCGCTTTGCTGAATTTGCCGCCGAATTGTGTTCTGAATTCGGCATCAGCACTTCAGAAGTAACCGACCTGGAAGCGCACGTGGAACAGTTCCTTCGTCACAAGGAACCCGGCCAGGTTGATAGTTTGGAAATTCAAAAGCTCAAAGCTATCGTGCGTCGCGGCGAAGCGCGTGCCGGAGCAAGGTTGTGTGGTGTGGCCAACGAACAACTGCATTTTCTTGATCTGCCGTTTTATGAAACCGGTCGAGTTCGTAAAGAGCTACTTGGGCCGGACGACATCGCAATCATCGTGAATCTGCTTCGCACAATTCAACCGCACCAGATTTATGCGGCTGGTGACCTGTCTGATCCTCATGGGACTCACCGTACCTGTCTGAAGGCTATTATTCAGGCCTGTGACGAATGCCGTGATGACGACTGGTATTCAACGAGTGAAGTCTGGCTTTATCGCGGAGCCTGGCAGGAGTGGCCAATCTACCAGATCGAAATGGCGGTTCCGTTGAGTCCCAAGGAAGTTGAACGTAAACGTCAGGCGATCTTCAAGCACGAGTCGCAGAAAGACCGTGCTCTGTTTCCTGGAGCCGACCTGCGAGAATTCTGGCAGCGGGCTGAGGCTCGTAATGCGGGAACTGCTGCAGACTACGATTCTCTGGGGCTGGCCGAATACGAGGCAATCGAGGGATTCGTTCGTTGGGACGGTCAATGGGGGCTTGAGAATTAATCCCGCCGTTGTTGCGGTCCGAAGGTCGATTTCCCGTGTTTCTGGCTGGATGCGGCAGTATATCACTTCGGGCTACAGGTGAGCCGCCGACAGGCAAAGAGACCTTTTGGGGCAATTTCTGCAGTCGCTTTGCAGTTTCGACGGATCTTCTAGAATCCTGATCTTCAGGGGTGGTGCCGTCATGGTATCCCGGAGACACGGTATTTCGTGCTAACAGGAGCGAGCTTTGGCACGCAGGAAGTCATCGAGAAAAAAAGATAGTGATCCCGGCTTATTTGACAAGGATCTGTCAGAAGCAGGCAACGTAGAGTTTGTGTCGATCAGTGGTGAGACTCGCCGTCGATATCTGAACTACGCGCTGTCTGTGATTACATCTCGTGCCTTGCCGGATGTTCGTGATGGATTAAAACCGGTTCAGCGCCGAATTCTTTACGTGATGTACGATGGGCTGCGACTGCTGGCCAATGGTAAAACACGTAAATGTGCCAAGATCTGCGGTGATACCACGGGATCTTATCACCCCCACAGTGGCGATGCTGTTTACGATGCTCTCGTACGATTAGGGCAGGACTTCACCCTGCGATATCCGCTTGTGATTGGCCAGGGAAATTTCGGGTCCATCGTCGGGCTTCGTCAGGCCGCCGATCGATATACCGAGGCCAAGCTTTCAGCTTTGGCTGAGCAGTTGATGAACGAACTGCGGTATGACACGGTCGAAATGCGGCCGACGTATGATGCCGTCACGAAAGAACCGGTTGTGCTACCGGCTCGATTTCCCGCCCTGCTGGTGAACGGAACTCAGGGAATCGCAGTTGGCATGGCAACCAGTATGCCGCCACATAACCTGAATGAAGTCACCAGGGCCTGCGTGCACCTGATCCACCATCCTGGTGCCACGGTCGCTCAGTTGATGAAGTACGTCAAGGGGCCTGATTTCCCGTTGGGTGGACGAATCATTACAGAACGAACTGAACTTCGTAAGGCTTATGAAACGGGCAAGGGGTCGATCAAACTGCGTGGGGAATGGCGGTTTGACAAAGAAGGGCGTCGTGAGATCCGCACCCGTCTGGTGATCTATTCGATGCCTTATGGTGTCACCAGTGGTGCTCTGCTGAACGATATTGGTGAGTTGATTGTTTCTCGTAAAATTCCTCAGCTGCTCGAAGGTAACGATGAGACCAACGATGAAAACGGCTTGCGAATCGTTTTGGAGATTAAGTCCGGAGCCGATCCGGAAGCAGTGATGGCCTATCTGTACCGACACACGGCCTTGGAACAAAACTTCAGCTACAACGCCACGGCTTTGGTGCCGGATTCTCATGGCAGTACGATCCCTCGCGTGCTGAGTCTCAAAGAACTGCTACGGCATTTCCTCGACTTCCGTATGATTACGGTACGGCATCGACTGGAATTTCAACTGGAACAACTGCGGCGGCGTATTCATATCCTGGAGGGCTTTGAAATTATCTTCGACGGGCTGGACCTTGCGTTGAAGATCATTCGAGCCAGCAGCGGCAAGAAGGATGCTGCTGAAAAATTAATGAAAAAATTTCCTCTGGATGCGATCCAGACGGACGCAATTCTGGATATGGCTTTGTACCGAATTTCAAGCCTGGAAATTGACCGTATTCTGCAGGAGCTGAAAGAGAAACGTGCAGAAGCAAAGCAGATCGAACGGCTGCTGAAGTCGACCAAACGCATGTGGACCCTGATTGAGGCCGAATTGCAGGAGGTCGCCGGTGAATTTGGCGACAAACGCAAAAGCAATTTTGGCTCATCTGATGAAATCACTGAGTTTGATCCACAGGCCTATATCGTTCGTGAGAATACGAATGTGGTGATCACTCGTGAAGCGTGGATTAAGAGAGTCAATCAGCTGGCGAGTGTGTCCCGGACTCGTGTACGTGAAGGCGACAGTGTGCTGTCAGTGCTGCCAGGGAGTACTCTTGATCACGTCGTCATGTTCAGCTCGGATGGAGTAGCCTTTACATTACCGATTGATCAGATCCCTGTTTCCTCGGGCTATGGAGAACCTGTTGCCAAACATGTGCGGTTAAGCGATGGGGCAACGATTGTTTCTGCATTGACAACTGATTCACGGTTTGTGGAAGCAGTGGAAGATGACTCTGATGAATGGGGCCCGCTATTGCTGGTGGCCACAAAACGAGGTCAGGTACTCACGATTCCATTTCACGGTTTCCGGACGGCATCCACAAAGACCGGTCGAAAATTCTGTCGGCTTCGCAAGGGAGACGAAGTGGTTGACTGTCAGCTGGTCACAGATGCTGAAACCTGCATGATGGCCAGTGCGGCAGCTCGAGTCGTTCACTTTTCTCTGGATGACGTTCCAATCTTAACGAACGCAGGAATTGGTGTCCGAGGAATTAAAGTTGACGACAAAGATAAAGTGCTTGGAATCGTGCAACTGGCTCGTCCAAGCGATTGTCTGCGGGTCAAAAATACGAGTGACAAGCTTGTGTCATTTGGCCAACAAAAGTACCAAGTGTCGTCGCGAGGCGGTCGAGGTGTTCAAACGAGCAAACGCATTGGCTTTGTTGAAGTCATCCGCCCCGAGATCGAATTAGTGGATTGGTCAACAATGGAAGAAGACCAGAGCTAGTAAACGGCAGTGCCAGCGATAAGCTTGACTCCATGTATGGGTGGAGCAGCGGAAGCACAGGCAGGAGCCCTTGCCACTCGGATCTCCTGCCGGGTGTGAGCTGATTAGAAATCGATCATGAATCGTGCACCGAAAATGTCATAGTTACCGCCAACCAGAGCGCCGTCGATATCGCGATCTCGGATGTTACCGGCGATGTAGTTGAGCTGCAGTCGTGTGTTTGGATTCCACAGCCAGTTCAATCCCAGTGTCACTGATTCACCGAGGCCGCCGTAAACATCCTGATTCGTGATGCCTGCCACGCCATCCTGGTCGTTGAAGTCTGCGTATGAATAGCGAACGGCTATTTGCCATGCGCCCCAGCCGGTGTCTGTTCCGCTACAATGACGGTCGACCATGAAGAAGTTCTTATGCGGTTTTACTCGATCAAGTGTACCGCTTTTTCGGTTCCACGGCATGTATTCGCCAGTGAGGAAGTAAGAGGCATAGACATAACCTCCGTGGATATGCAGATCGCGAAATCCCGGGTCTCGCTGCATGAACAGATTTTGGTACTCGCCGACAATCTGCAGCGGACCAAAGTTGACCACTTTTTCCACACCGATCATCTCATACCAGTCTGCTCCTGCGATGCGCCCCGTATCCAGCCATCGCTGATCAGTTCGGGCTTCAGGACGATGGCGAAAACGGGCTTCGTTCTGGGATTCTGTTTCCCCAAAATCGGCAGGATCGCCGTCCGTTGATCCGTCCGGGTGAGCAAAGGTCGCGGAGATAGCCCAGTGGGCGTAGTTTTCTCCCCCGCACTGTTTGTCGTACCAATAGGTGTTTGCCAGACGTCCGGCGATTTCGCCCTGCAGGTGATCACTGATGTAGTTGCCTTCATCCTGAATCAGTCTTTGATTCCACACACCGTAGCGCCAGTTCCATGACTGATCGTCCGATACACCGTTGGACGAAACTCCCAGTCGCCGGCAGTCCTGATTGAATGACTCAATCACAAATGGACGCTCCAGAAACACGTTGTGTCGACTGCTGTTCAGGTGGTCAAGACCGTACGGACGTTTGTGGTTACCGACGATGACTTTCTGTAGCCATGGCACCTCTTTGAGTGAAATAAACGCATCGCGAAATTCAGAAGCATTGCCGCCTGCAAATTCCATTTCGATCCGGTAGCCCATATTGGGACTGACGTCACCCCTGACACCGAAACGCATCCGGCGAAATCCGGCGCGGTCCTGAGGGGTGTTGTTGGGATTCCCGGTTTCAATGATATTGATACCAGGACTTGAATCGGGTATGCCCCAGTAGTCGGCATGAATACGGCCGACGACTTTCATCGACTTGGTGCCTGACGTACCGGATTGCACTGATTCCTTGATCGCCTTTTCCAGGTCGTCATTGGTACTGGTCTGCGAAATCCACTTGTTTTTCCAGTCGCTGGTCAGTTCCTGGATGATGGGATCGACTTGGTCGCCATCACCGGCTGTCCATCCGGCCGGAGCAAAGATGGAAGCTTCGGCAGCGGCGAGTTTTGGAACAGGTGCGGTCTGATTTTCCAGTTGTTCTAATTCCTGAATACGCGTTTCAGCAGCTTCCAGACGTTCGATCAGCTTCTGGATTGGCTCGTCGGCAGCGACCAGTGACGGGCAGGCTGCAGTCAGCATGACGGCAAGAAGAAACCGCGATTTATCTAGCAGTTGGCTAAACATCGTTTGTCTGTTCCGTGCGATTTTGAAATCAACATTACCAAAAGACGCGACAAGCGAGTCTTTACGCAGTTGATTCAATCGGCAAAATCGAATTTACCGGTTCAATCCGATCACAGTTGTGACAGACGATTTAACACAAATTTCACAAGTGAATCGGACCGTCAGGCACCAAGCGCGGTTAAAGAGTTGCAGCGGGGAAGGTAAGGTAAGCTGCGTTATTAACGGCAGTGATTCAAACCCACAGATGTGATGGGGTTCACTCCGGCAACATTTGCCGTACTACTTCATGACGGCTTTTGGTGGCTTCGAAAATTCGCAGCTGTTGGAGTGCTCCTGTATTTTCAGGGAGTAATTTGGCGGATTGCAGTTCATTTGTGCAATTGAGAGACTCCGCGCTGGGTAACAGTTCATCGACCACTCCATTGATCACCGCTTGCACAGACCGCGGCTGAAAATCACGTGTGCTGACGAGTTTGGCATCGCTACCATACCGAGTCGCTCGCCATTTGTTCTGCTGAACCATCATGGGATGGAACTCCGACTGAAACGTTCCCTGGTCAATTTCATTGGAAATCGAATGAACCAGACACTGCACCAATGCGGCAATGGCCTTCACCTGGTTCAGATTTGATGGCATATCGCAGACGCGAATTTCGACGGTGCCGAACTGGTGGTGCGGTCGGATATCCCACCAGATTTCGCGAATGGTATTAATGAAACCAGTGTCCACGAGGTGATTAATCAGCCAGACGTATTCAGACCAGTTTCGCATTTGGTGAGGAAGACCGGCGGTGGGCAGGCCTTCCATAATCTTGGAGCGATTGGAATGCAGTCCGGTATTACGTCCTTCCCAAAACGGTGAGTTCGACGACAACGCAAGTAACAGTGGTAAATAACGCATCATACGATCGCAAATCATAATGGCCTTATCACCGGTATCGACGCCCACATGAACATGCAGACCAAATGTGACCAGTTTTCGTGCGACATCCTGCATCAGGTCCACCAGTCGGTAGTAGCGATCATCGACGGTGACCTTTTGTTTCCGCCAGGATGAAAAGGGATGTGTGGCGGCCCAGAAGAGTTTAAGGTCCAGCGGTTCGATGGCAGACTGCACCTGATCGATCTTTTGCCGGAGATCCTTGGCGACTTCAGCGACCGTATGACAGACACCCGAATTGATCTCGAGGTAAGACTGCATCAATTCCGGTTTGACGGATTCTCTCGCCGATTCCGGCAGCCTTTTCAGCACTTCGTCAATAGAGCTGCGCAGTTCGAATGTCTTTGCGTCCACCAGTTGCAATTCGATCTCCACGCCGATGGTGGGAAAACGATTTGGTGTGAAATGAATTGGAGTCATGAATACCTTTTATCGTATCTTAGATTTGAAATTCAGAGGACTGGCCTGGACGCAAAACGTTGAGTACCGCTCGAGCAACCACTCGTGTTCCGATTGCAATGACCTGCTCATCGACATCGAAGACCGGGGAATGTAACAGTGGCCAGTCGGGAGTACTCGCACATCCCAGGCGGATTTGCGCGCCAGGAGCATGATCCAGGTAAACGGCGAAATCTTCACCGCCCATGCTGGGCTGAGTCAGCAGCACGACGGCATCTTTTCCCAGTGCGTCCCGAGTGGCGTACTCAAACGCCTCGGCAACTGATTCTGTGTTGCGGACCGATCCCAGTGGGTTACGACATTCGACCGTGATTGTATTTCCTGTCATTTGCGCATAATGGTCGCATAGAGATCGGATTGCGGTAATCAGAGTCGCACGTGATTGGCAAGTGATGCTGCGCAATGTTCCATTCATGTCCACGTGATCCGGTATCACGTTCGGCGCGGTACCTCCGTGAATTTGAGCAATCGTGAATACAGAAGGATCACGAGCGTCCGTTGTTCGAGGCAACTGCTGATGCAGAAGCGAAATCAGTCCCGCAGCCGCGGCGATTGGATCCGTGGTGTTGTGAGGACGTGCGGCATGTCCTCCCGTGCCTCGTACAGAGATCATTACCTCATCAACCTGAGCCGTGAGAGCTCCATAGCAGATTCCGATTTGTCCAATGGGGAGCAGAGGATCGACATGAATTCCAAGGATAACACTCACGTCGTTCATGGCACCGTCATCTACCATCCATTGTGCGCCCTTACAGATTTCTTCTGCTGCCTGAAAGATGAATCGGAGGCGGGCGGAAGGGAGCGATGAACAGTGGACAGGATTGAGTTCTGAGAACAGCTCAGCCGTGGCAAGCATGACCGTTGTATGGACGTCATGACCACACGCGTGAGCGCAACCCTCGACCGTTGATGCATAGTCGGTGGCTTTACGATCCGCCATGCGCAGGGCATCGATATCTGCTCGCAGAGCGATGATCGGGCCGGATTGGGGATCACTCCCAATGGGGATTTCCGCGATGACGCCAACTTTACGAACAGTGATACTGGGCTGAATGTGATGTTGAGCCAGGTGACTCCGTATCAGTTCACTGGTTTGGAATTCTTCACCACTGGGTTCCGGGTACCGATGCAAATGTCGTCGAAGATCAATCCAGGCAGGTGCATGCCTTGTGCAGTAGTTGTCAACTGCGAGAGTGAGGTCTGATGCGATCGATGGTAAATCGGGATTCAAGTTCTGCCTGTCATAATCTCAGTGTGGGAGCGAGTCGATGTGCAGATGCCCGTTGCCTGGGCCATTGTCCCTTTCGGTTTCGGAGACCTTCCTGTCAGTCGGCCGAACTTTGAGCGTGTCGACGGTCCGCAAAATGTCGGTTGTCCTGAGTCCAGTCATCGCGAGTGTAAAGGAAATTGGAGGTGTCGGTTTCCTGAATCTCGATACGTGCCAGTCGGAATCCCATTTCCGTGATCTCGCTGAACATGACCCATGCCAGATTCTCGACGCTGGTGGCTCCTTCGATGATTTTGAATCGCAGTTGCTCACCCGACGTACGGCAGTATTCCTGCAATGCGATATGCAAAGGATCGTGTCGATTGATCAGCATTCCGTGATCGTATTGCTGCTTGAGCCATGGTTCAATTTTGTCGTCAAAATCTCCAAACAGCGTGCTGATGTCACCGTCTCGTTCGACTTCGAAATGCAGCTTCAAGCCGTAGCGATGCCCGTGGATATTGCTGCATTTGTCCTGCAGTGTTTCGTTGCGATGAGCTGCATAAAATTTGTATTGCTTTTCGATGATCACGGAACAGGTTCTCCGGGAGGTTTTTCAGTTACCATCGTATTGTATGGAACGGGAGCCTTGTCATAACGACGAATTTTACTTCTGAATCAGCAGAAAGTGAAAAACGAGGGGTTACGCCCTCGAAAGAGGGATTCTGGCGGGGATGATGTCAACCATCTATTGCTGTTCGAAGATCACGATTCACACATACGTCGAATACACATGTTTCAAACTCTGGGAAAACTATTCAAGTCTCCACCAGCCGACGTTCTTGCCGGTTGGTCGTCGGTGGGTGTCGATAACCGACAAGTCGAGATCTTCCAGCCGTCCTGTGAGACCCCTGCTGGCTGTATTCTGTTTCTTCACGGACACGGACGCGTAGGACTGAACGAGAACCGTGTCTTTTCTCAGTTGTTTCAGCACCACAACCTGGTGGCTGTTTGCCCGGATGGTGGGCAGTCGTGGTGGATGGATCGGGTTAGCCCGGAATTCGATCCTTGTCAAAGTCCGATGCAATGGCTCCGGGAATCCATTATCCCGTTTATCGAATCGCACTGGAAAATATCAACTCCCCAAATTGCATTGCTGGGCGTGAGCATGGGGGGCCAGGGAGTATTGCAACTGGCGTATCGTTACGCACGAGAGTTTCCTGTGGTAGCGGCAATTTCGCCTGCAGTCGATTTTCATCAGTTGTACGGTCATGGACTTCCATTGGATTCGATGTATGCAAGTGCGGAAGATGCTCGCCAGGAAACCGTGGTGCTGAACCTGCATCCACTTGCTTGGCCTCGCCGGCAGTTCTTTTGCTGTGATCCGCAGGATGCCGATTGGTTTCAAGGCTGTACGCGACTGGCGATGAAGCTGTCGTCTTCCGGTATCATGTACGAACGTGATTTTGAAACGTCGGCAGGCGGGCATTCGTGGGACTATTTTAATCACATGGCTCCAGCGGCAATTGATCACATTGTCCAAGGGCTGAATTCTGTCGCCAACGAAATGTAGAGAGAATGTCACCGGTCCACTGTGTCGATGTTCTAACAACCAGCTGATTTTGGGTCGCTTTCAACCGTTCCACCCGTTCGAAATAGAACCGAGCTGATGTCAGAAAAACGTCGCCCACGTCGTAAACAGCTTGATACCAGCCATCAGCGAAACTGGCTTACGGGGCGGCATGCAGTCTCCGAAGTTCTGACCGCAGGAGTATGGCCGTTTACCCGACTGTGCGCGACTGCCGAGGCGTGGAATTCGTTGCCCGCCATTTTGCCGCATCACGCAGAAGCATCAGCAGGTGATTCCAGCGTTGAGCAGGTGACGGCCGAACGGCTCACTGAATTGTGCGGCAGCCGTCATCACCAGGGTATAGCGGCGCAAATGGGGCCGTTTCCGTATCGAAACGTGGCGGAACTCAGGAAGTTGCTGTCCGAAAAACAGTCGTCGCCACAGTTGACCCCGCTGGTGGTTATCTGTGATCGTATTCAGGATGGGCATAATCTTGGGGCTATCTTAAGGTCGTGCGCTGCAATGGCAGTGGATGCGGTGATCATCGGTGAGAGTGAACAAGTCGGGATTACTCCTCAGGTGGCTCGTGCGTCTGCCGGATCTGCCAATTACATTCCTGTTGTTCGCGTTGAACAACTGTCAGCAGCTCTCGCTGAATTGAGTGATTTCGGTTTTCAAATTCTGGCCGCCAGTGAAAAAGCATCGACAGCAGTGTGGGACGTTGACGCGACAACCCCAACAGCGGTCGTCATTGGCAGTGAAGCTCACGGCGTGGCAGATGCACTGCTGTCTGCATGCAGTCAGCAGATTACCATTCCCATGTTGGGGCGTATTGGATCTTTAAACGCTGCCGTTGCTGCCGGAATGTTGCTGTACGAACTCCGCCGAGGAAGAGTTGTGGATTAGCGAAGTCGTCAGCAGTATGGAATTACGACGTCTCAGGCTCTTTGGTGATCAGGACAACAAGAGTCACTTCTCGGTTGTCTTCCTGAAGACAGTCGTTTTTCAGGGAGAAGTCTTCGTTCCTTCGGTCACAGGATGGCAAAGTCCGAAATGTTCCGCTCTGTGCTCCCGGACAGTCTCCGTTGAAATTCGGTGATCGCCTTTTTCACAATGATCAGTGACATTTGTGCTGCAAACATGTGCCTCTCAGCCGCCTCCGATGACGGGGAGGAAGTGGATTTCCGTTGTGGGCAGGACCTTAGTACTGACGACTCGCGTCATTCTGTGGTCCACGGAAAGCTGCAGCATGGGCGACAATTGTCCGTCAGTGAAAAGTCGTTCTTTCACACCGGGAAACCGTTGCTCCATGTGTTCGATTACTTCGCGGACTGTACCGCCCTCAATTTCAATCTCGGCGGCTCCCGTCAGTTTGCGAAGTTGCGGGGGAATGAAGACGATTGCCATTGGTCAGTCTTCCGTATTTTTTGTCATCATTGCTTTCCACACTTTTGGCGGCGACATCGGCAGCTCGTAAAAGCGAATGCCGGTGGCCTGGTGCATGGCACTTGCAATGGCCGGCGGAGGCGGGACGATCGGCACTTCCCCCACTCCTCGGACTCCGTAGGGATGATCGGGATTGGCGACTTCGACAATGATCGTATCAATCATTGGCAGGTCGTAGCACGTGGGCATTCGATAGTCGAGGAAACTAGCGTTGCGCATGTGGCCATGGTCGTCGTAGAAATACTCTTCGTTCAAGGCCCAGCCGATTCCCTGGACTGCCCCACCCTGCATCTGACCTTCAACATAACTGGGGTGGATTGCTTTTCCTGCATCCTGACAGGCCGTATATCGCAAAATTGTGACTTTGCCGGTGTCGGGATCGACTTCAAGATCAACGATGTGTGCGCCAAATGCATTGCTTGCATTCGGGGCGTCAACAGCTCCGCGACCGACAATTGGTTCGTTGGATGCACTCACTTGCACTGCCAGTTCTTTGAATGACAGAGACTTATCCTTCGTTTGGTAGGTGCCGTCAGTGACAGTAATGTCTTCCGAGTCACATTCCCAGAGTTTCGCAGCCTGCTTCACCAACTGACGCTGAATATCAAGCCCCGCTTCATACGTTGCGAGACCGGTTGCAAAGGTCACTCGGCTGCCACCAGTGACGTCGGTGAAGCCAACGCTGTCGGTATCGACGACTTGAGGAATGACATCTTCGGCATTGATCCCCAGTGTTTCGGCAAGCTGCATTGCGAGTGATGTTCGAGTACCGCCAATATCCGTGGAACCTTCAATCAGCGTGACGGTGCCATCGGCATTCACGTTGGCAGCGACACTCGATTTCAATCCTGCGTTGAACCAGAAACCGCAGGCGACACCTCGACCACGGTTTGGTCCGGTGAGAGGTGACTTCCAGTGGTCGCTGTTTTGGATCGCCTGCAGGCATTCCACCAGGCCGACGCGAGGATACACCGGACCATCCACTCGCCGAGTGCCCTCTTTCGCGGCGTTGTTGAGCCGGAAATCGATCGGATCGATCTTCAGTTCTGTGGCCAGTTCATCGATGACTGATTCGACGGCGAAAGCAACGTGAGTCGAGCCGGGAGCGCGATAGGCTTGTGTCTTTGGCTTGTTCAGAACAACGTCAAAGCCATCGACCGTTGCGTGCGGGATGTCGTAGCAACTTAGTGCGCACATACAACCGGGAGCAATAAAACCGCCAGGGTAAGCACCTGCATCGAATGCCACCCATGCTTCTGCGGCATTCAATTTCCCGTCTTTGGTGGCCCCCAGTTTTACTCGTATAAAGGACCCCGGTGTGGGACCCGTGGCTTCAAAGACTTCATCCCGCCGCATTGCAATCTTAATTGGGCGGCCGCATTTGCGACTGAGTATTGCTGCCACTGGTTGTTCGTAGATCGAAATTTTTCCGCCAAAGCCACCACCAATTTCACACGGTGTAACAGTCACCTGGGATACCGGCATTTCCAGTACGGCAGCCACTTGTTGTCGGGTGGCGAAGGAGCCCTGAGTGGCAGTCCAGATTTTTAATCGACCGTCTTCATTCCACAAGGCGACAGAAACGTGTGATTCGATGTATCCCTGGTGAATCGTCGATGTTTTGAATTCTCGTTCGATGACAACGTCTGCAGCGGCAAAACCTTCTTCGATGTTGCCTTTTTCAAAACGAACGTGCTCGGCGATGTTACTGGGTTTGGCTGGTTCATCGTCGAGTGTGTGTGTGATCAATTTGTCATGCAGCAGTGGCGCATTTTTCTGCATCGCATCCACAACCCATGTTGTTGCGAGCAGCGGTTCATATTCGACTTTGATTCGTTTGGCTGCTTCCTCTGCCAGATGAGTACTCGTGGCAGCGACTGCTGCGATTGCATGGCCTTTGTAGAGTGCTTTTCCACGAGCAAGAATGTTGCCGGAAAGGTGGGCATAGTTGACGTAGCCTTCACCGAGATTATCACCTTTGTCCCACAGGCTGGGGAGGTCGGCTGATGTGCAGGTTGCGAGGACTCCGGGCATGTTTTCAGCGTCGCTGGTGTCAACCGAAATGATACGAGCATGCGCATGTGGACTGCGGATGAACGCTCCAAATGCCATATTGGGCACGTGCAGGTCGCTGGTGTAGACCGCTTTTCCGGTGACCTTGTCCGCGCCGTCGTGGCGGATTGGTCGAGTGCCAATGACTTTGTATTCTTTGGGCGTTTCAGTTGTTGTGTCAGTACTCATGATACGCTCTCTTTCTGCAGTTCAGCCGCCGCCTGCACAGCTCGAACAATCTTGTCGTAGCCAGTACAACGACAAAGATTTCCGGCAAGTCCAAAGCGGATCTCTTCTTCTGTCGGTTGCGGATTCTTTTCCAGAAGAGCTTTTGCTGCCATGATGAATCCTGGAGTGCAGATGCCACACTGCAAAGCGGCTCCCTCCAGAAAACATTGCTGCAGCGGATGGAGGTGCCCCTTGTCAGCAACGCCTTCGATGGTTTCGATGGTTGCTTCTTCGGCTTCGACAGCCAGCACCAGGCAACTGTCGACCGGTGATCCGTTCAGCATCACTGTGCAGGCGCCGCAGTTGCCGTTGTTGCAGCCTTCTTTGCAGCCGGTCAGTGAGAGTTCATCGCGGAGGACTTCCAGCAGGCTCTGACGAGGCTGGCAGAGAAATTCAACCGACTCTCCATTGATTGTTGTGGTTACGTGTGTTTTCACAGGACTTTGGAACTCCCTTGTTGAACGCGTTCGCACGCTTTTGCCAGCGTTCGCCTGGTGAGAACACCGACCAGGTGTGTGCGGTATTCGGCGGTGCCTCGCATGTCGTCGATTGGAGAAGCCGCGCGTCTGGCAAGTTCGCCCGCTTCAGCGAAGTTGGCCTCGCTGACTGCTTTGCCAATGAGCCACTGGGACGCTTCTTCGGCGATGACAGGTATTGGGGCGACAGCTGACAGCACAATTTTCGCGTCTTTGATGTGATTTCCTGATTCATCCAGTCGCACCCACGATCCGGCCCCAGCAACTGCAATATCCATTTCGTTGCGCGGGATGAAGCGTTGGTAAGCGGATCCGTTGAATGGACCCTGCCGCGGGAGAGTTAATGTGACCAGTAATTCACCGTCTTCCAGAATGTTGCGACCCGGTGCGGTGCAAAACTGATCAACAGGTACTGTGCGGCGACCATTTGGACCAGCAATGTGTGCCAATGCGTTGTATGCAATCAGCGGTGCGATCGAATCCGCAGCTGGCGAAGAGTTGCACAGATTACCACCGACGCTGGCACGGCTTTGAATCTGCCAGCCTCCGATAATGCGGACAGCGTCAGTGAGTGCCGGGAATGCAGCTGCAACTTTCGGATCGTCGTAGATCTGCTGGCATGTCACCCCCGCCCCGAGTTTCAGTTCCTCGCCATCGCAATACTCGAACTGCGTCAGCTCGGGAATTTTTTTGATGTCAACCACCAGTTCGGCACTGCGATGGCCTTCCTGCAACTGCACGATGATGTCTGTACCACCGGCAAGCACTTGAGCTTTTTCACCGGTTGCGGCAAGTTGCTTGATCGCTGCATCCAAGTGAGTGGGAGCGGTGTACTCAAAATCGATCAATTGGTTTTCTCCTGTCTCGTCTTCATCGGCAAAATTTGGCCGCAGTGCCTGTCTGGTGCGCCTCAAATTATTCAGTCTGCAGACTGCTGTTCAATACTGGCCAGAGGTTGACGATAGAGTACAGCATCCGGGATGGATTGTTCATCGAACCCCGGACCTTTCCAGCTGGTTTCGAGACCCGATCCGCCTTTGGAATTGAAGTAATCGACACGAATGGGGTACATACCGGCCTTGAGCGGGATGGTGCCGGAGACAGCAGTCATGCCGTGCGGTCCATCATTGTCGACAACGAGAGTCTCATCAATCAGCAATCGACTCCCATCGTCGGATGTCGTTTCGAATGTGTAGGTGCCGTCCTGTGGGATATCAATCAGCCCGCTGAATTGGACAGCGAAGCCGCGATCACGTTCTCGGATATCCAGGGTGAAGTTGGAAGCGATGTATTTTGAAATCAGGAGAGACTCGCTGATATGATCCAGCCGAGTGTAATCACCATGGTAGTAACTGTAGTTCAGGCCTTGTTGTGTCTGTTCGGGGTCGAGGCTGGTTCCAAAATCGTCTTCGGTGAATTGAGTGTACGTGGCTTCGGCCAGGTCGGTGCAGGCTTTGCCATCCATAAACCCGCGTGCGGAAATTGTCGCTGTTTGATTCAGTCTGACAAAGCTGTCGCAGACCGGGGAGTCGATTGTGACTGCTGAACCGTCCAGTGTGTAATGGATGGTGGCAGTCGCTGGTTCCACTCTCAGTTTTATTTCGACTTCACCAGCGAAACCTCGCACCGTTCTGTCAAACGTCACTCTGCCATATTCACCATTGTTGCTGGAGAGGGCGAATTCCATCACGTTCATGTCTTCTTTAATGTTCAGGTGTTGCTGCCGACGCAGAGTGGCGTCAGCTGCAGGTAGTGTGGATCTGTCGTCATAAGATTCTTCGGCAATCAATTTGTACGCTTCCCGGGCCAGTTTGTAGGCTTCGCGGGCAGCCGTGCGTTCTTCCGGGCGAATGTTCATGGCTTTTTGCAGCCAGACCTGGTCGATGCTGTCGAGGCACCAGTCTGCGCTCAGTCGAGATGCTCGAACAGGTTGCTTGCCCACCTGAACGATCACCGGATTCGTATGCGATGCCGCCAGAATGCGAATGGCAACCCAGCTGCTGCGTTCGATTTTCACATCAAAAGAAACAGGGACTTCTGAGCCATCGGCTGGGATGATCTGCTGGTCGACGGGCAGCCCATTCACGATGAGTTCCAGCGTGACATTGCGTGTGTCGCCGAGGCGTGCTCGTTCGAGATGCCAGTAGGGTTTGGTTGAGTATGGCAGGTCGCGAATCGGAATCTGTTCCCGGTTGTTGCGCAGCATTTCTTCCGTAAGGAAAGTGTCCCAGTTACGCACTCCTGAAAAAACAGTACGAGGCTCTTCGTCCAGCCACGCGGCGACTGTCGCAGTCACGCGAACGGTTTGCGGTTCGTCAATTTCTACAATACTGCCCTCGTCACCGCCTGGGGCAACCTGATTCACTTTGAAATCAAGGAGATGGCTGAAGCCATCTGAGACATACGAACGACCAGCCTGGACTCCCGCAACCCAGTCGGGGTATTCCAGTTTTTCTGTGTTGGCACACTGGACATAGCTGCGACCCAGTCCCACCCGCTCGCCGTAGATACACGGGAAATCGGTTTCGCCACTGGCTTTGATATCAAAACCACAGTTCATCATGTGATACCAGACATTGAGTTCCCACACGTGCGGGGTATCGACGGTCGAAATGAAATCCACTGCATTGTGAACGGCGTGCACGAGGAATTCCTGAGCACCAATACCGTTCATCGGCGGGATGACATAATTAGGCACTCGATCTTCGGGAGTGACATCCAGCCCCCAACCGGAATGAGCGACCCCGGTGACTGCTCCCTGCGACTTCGCCCATTGCAGAATCGGCAGACCCCAGCTTGGCCAGTCGTTCTTGGTCTGTGTGCCGGGGTAATCATCTTCACTGAGTCCCAGCAGGCAAAGGTGTCCAGTATGGTCACTGGGGAACTGAGAAATTTCGACGTCGTAACGAACCACATTGTGATCAGTGGATACTTCGTCGGCGACACCGCAGAAATTGTTTTTCTGGTACTCCCAACCCGGTCCCCATGTCAACACATTGCCGATGTTCAGGCCTTCGCCCTGAATGTGACGCAGCATTGCAGGTGCTTCCACTCCGATGCCGGGACTTTGATAGTGCGAGCAGCCCGAAGCGTGAATATGGTGATCGCCGGAGATCCAGCCTCTGGCTTCCGGATTGACCCAGCGGGTCAGTTGCAGATCTACCTGGTGTTTTGATGCTTCGGGTACATTCAGTTCCAGCATTTCACGAAGGTATTCCGGACCGCGACTGTAGATGACTTCATAATGTCCTGACGGCAGCATGACCGACTCACCACTGGCTCGATAGATCTGTTCCTGAAAAAAGAAGTCAGGCGCAATACGTCGGGCAGGCAGTGGATACAGTTGGCCTTGGTCGTCCTGAATCACAAGTGAACCAATCGTCGGTGTTCCGTCGTGATCCTGAATGTTAAAGATCACTTCAACCGCGGGTTTACACTGGAACAGCACGTGCAGATCATTCCGAAAGCCAAGGTCCTGTGTTCCGTGTCCGATATCGAATGCCAGGTGACCTTCTCGGTCTCCGGCGTCGCGGCTGAATATTGTCAAGATACGGTACTCAAGGCGCAGTCCACTGAGCCTCGGGTTCAGTGGCTTCTGATCGAGCATCTCCGCTTTCATCCAGCGTTCTTTAACATCCTCGGTGCTGATCGTTCCTTCTCTCGCGAAGTCCATGGTTGGCTGACTGTTATTACTACTAACAGCCAGTTGCGCGGTGACTCGAGGTTCGTTGTGAACCCGCACCAGAAAGGACCGCCATCCCTGTTGTTGCAGTTGAGGAAGACATTCGCCGGATGCCAGTTTTACGCGAGCCTCGGCATTGATGTGAACATCGATCAGCGTGTAGGTGTTTAAGACTCGCTGAATCTGTTCGATACATTTGTCATCGTCCTCGAAAGCGTTGGCGATTTTTAAAGCGTTCAGATCTTCATCAGAAAATGGACTTCCGGCAAAGTTCATCGCTTCAATCAGTCGTTTGGTCTGGGCAACAAATGGCTGACGGTCGAGCTCCTGAATGAGCTGCAGTGGTTCCGGGCTATCCAGCGTCATTGACATATCGACCGGCTTAGCAGTTTCATCAATCGTTTCAGTCATCGGTTGCGGTTCAGCCGGTGGAGTTCCACAGCCGGCGGTCACCAACAGGAGTAGAGCGACGGAGATGCTATTCGCGAAACACAAACGAGGTTGAAGAGACTCACGCATCATTGTTCTTCCTTTGTCACAACCGGGTGTGATGAGTTGAGGGGCCGTCAGACAAGGACAGTTCCTGGAAACGAAAACAGCATCATACCCTGTGCGTTTCGTCGGGAACCGTTTCATTGGTTGGCAGCTTTGGATGGTATCCGTCGCTGTTGTTTGTTCGCCGGGGACTGACATGGAATTGTGTCGTCGCTGACAGAGACAATTACAACTGGCAGCCACAGCTGAGTCAAATCACTCATGCGGTGCATCCGTAACGGCCAGCCCACAGAATAATCACTCACGTCCGGTTTGCATTCAGCTTGTGGTTTGCTCAGTATGTTGTCTGCACGATTTCGTACAGACCATGAATTACGGCACCCAATATGCAAAGTCAGCAACAGCGTCGATCATTTCTAAAATCTGCAGCTCTTGGAGCATCTGCGCCCCTGTTTGTCCCGGCGCATGTGCCTGGACGCGAAGGAAGTACGGCCGCAGGCGACGAGATCCGCGTCGGTGTTGTTGGTACAGGCGGTCGGGCTCGTCAGTTGATGAGTCAGCTCAGGGCGCCCGGTCGCCTGGTAGCCATCGCTGACTGTTACCAGAAACGCATGATTGACGCGGAGAAGCAAATTGGTCAGGAACTGCCGAAGTATCAGAACTACGAGCGGATGTTTGAACGTGAGCAGCTGGACGCTGTGATTATTGCCACGACCGACCATGGCCGATCACTGCCATGCATCAGGGCTTGTCAGGCCGGTCTGGATGTCTACGCCGAGAAACCACTCACAGCTTATATCCAGGAAGGTAGGCAGGTCGTGAAAGCAGCCCGCAAATACAACCGCATCTTTCAGGTGGGAACACAGCAGCGAACGATGGAACTGAATCGTTTTTGCTGCGACCTTGTCCGCAACGGCGGGCTGGGTGAGATCAAGCTTGTACAGGCATTAAATTACGGAAGTTCAAAGCGATATCCGGGGGACAGTAAACTCGAGCAGCAGCCAATACCGCCAGGCGATGACTGGGACATGTGGTGCGGCCCAACAGAAATGAGACCGTTCAACAGAAAATTGCAGTTTGGATGGATGCAGTGGTGGGCGTACTCTGGAGGTGCGATGACAAACTGGGGAGCACATGGTGTCGACCAGATTCAGTCTGCACTCGGGATGAGCCATACCGGCCCGCGAGAACTGTGGCCCATTGAACCGGGAAGCGGCAAGGTTGCCATGAAGTATGCCAACGGTCTGATGGTGCGATTTGAACTGGAGAAAGGTCCCAATGGTGGCGCCATCTTCACCGGCTCAAAAGCAAAGATGGAAATCAATCGCAACCGGTTCGCCACGAACCCGGAAGGTTTTGTGCTGGACGCGCCTTCCGGTGAGCAGCAAGCCAAATGGGAAGGCCCTGGCTGGACGGCCGGCCCTCACCTGGACAACTGGCTGGACTGCATCAGGTCTCGCAAAGAACCGAATGCAGACGTGGAGGTGGGACACAGGTCTATTTCCGTCTGCCACCTGGTCAACATTACCAGAGAACTCAACCGCAGACTTGTGTGGAACCCCGAAACGGAACAGTTTGAGGGTGACGAGGAAGCAAACGCGAAATTGATTAGACCACGACGTAAGGGCTATGAACTACCTGATGTGTGATGGTTCCATGGCTGTAGTCCTAAAGTTGTCAGACACCAGCAGTCGCTGACACAATGTTGCATCCGCCACGGAAGGCGTCCACACTGTCGGCGTCATACAGCCGGCGTCATACAGCTTGGGCTGGTTCGACGATTCCCATAACAGTCACAAATAACCGGATTCGTCTTCGATTCACTTCAATTGCATTTGATGCTGACGAAAGTAGTAAAGCATGAGCTTCAGACAATCAGATTTCACATCTCGGCGTGAAGCGCTCCGCGTTTTCGGTGCAACGGCAGCCGGAATCGGCATGTTTTCAGGGGCTTGCACCAGTCGCGCGGCAGGGATTGCTGACCAGTACGAAGGTCTTAACTCAGCTGACTATATTGGCGGCATGAAGGTGTTGGCTACTGTCACTGACAAAAAGGTCTTCACGGAAGGTCCGGCTGCGGACTTGCACGGAAATTTATTTTTTACAAATAACCAGGGCGATAGAATTTATCGCTGGGACGGGACAAGACTGCACCTGTTTCGCGACCATTCGAATGCAGCAAACGGACTTTATATTGAACCGGACGGAAGCCTGTTGGCTTGTGAAGGCAGTGCCGGACGGGTGACTCGTACCAATATGAAGATCGGTGCGATTACAGTAGTTGCAGACAAATACAATGGATTTCCGTTCGCTGCGCCAAACGATGTCTGCGTTGATGTTCAAGGCCGCATTTATTTCACATCGCGTCCTGGAACCAACGACCCGGCTAAAGGTAATCCGAACGCCGTGTATAGAATCGGAACCGATGGTGGTGTGACTCAAATACTGGCATGGCCGGATGTCCACATGCCGAACGGAATTGTGATTTCACCCGATCACAAAACTTTATATGTGATTGAGGCGCATCCGGATGCCGAACACAATCGCAGCATCCTTGCCTGCGAGCTGAGCGATGATGGAAACGTAAGCAACCCGCGTGTACTGATCAATTTTTACCCGGGCCGCAGCGGAGACGGCATGTGCATCGATGCTGCAGGAAACCTGTATGTTGCTGCGGGGCTGCATGCCTTGCGCAACACCAGTGAAACCCTCGACACGCGGCCGGGGATCCACGTGATTTCGCCCGAGGGCAGACTATTGGCTTTTGCACAGACTCCTAAAGATACGGTCACAAACTGCACTTTTGGGGGGGCGGACCTGAAGACACTGTACGTGACCTGCGGAGATCAGCTGGTGAGTTACCGGACCACGATCGCAGGCAAAGATTCATACCGCCCAAACCGATAGATCAGACTTTGGAAACGGAGCAAGCTCGGTGGTACTGCTGAGTGATCGGAGCTGACAAACACCACGATATGGTTCATGCAACCCTCGACTGTGCTGCAAATCGGTCACCATTGCCATTCGTAGTGATGACCTTGGTCAGGTGCTCGACCAGTCATTCCGGCTACAGTTTCTCTCGGACGAATCCGAACCCGAGAGCAATTGCGCTTGTACAGAGGCCGCACACCAGTTTGTGTCTTGTCCAATCGTAGTTGCCTGCCAACTCGAACCCCGGGGGTCGCAGCACCATGTTCTCTGAGTACTCGCTCCATAGCCGGATTCACTTTTGGACCTGTTCTCTGGCTCCAGATCGATTCACCGATGCTTCCGCCGATCAAACCGAGAACAAGAGCACCAGCCACCCAGTCAGGGTCAGCCAGTTCCGTCCATCACACCGTCGTCTGAACTGTCGACAGCGACCAAAGCACAACCAGTAGCTGAGAATCCCTGACAGTTCTCGGGCATAGTCGTGAAGGATGTCGATGCGACACGAGTGACGTTTTGACTGACGACAAACAAATAATTCGCATCCGACTCTAAGGGCAGAACGGCGATCAGTTTTGGCAAAACAGACTGGGCAGTGAGCGGACATTTTTTTCTGGCAAGTGGTACCACCCCCACGGTAATCTACGAGGCTGACGAAGCAAGTGTACTCGTTGGTGATCCCTGTGAGCTGATTGCCGAGGGACATTTGATACCGTTGGACTTCACACATTAGAGCAATGCTGAGTTACTTTTGCAGGCCGCACTGAAAACTCAGTCGGAAACCATGGGGCGAATTTCGTTGCACTACAAAATATGGACGTTCCCACTCATCCTGTTTCTCTGTTTCGGTGTTGCGCAGTCGTTAAAAGCTGCTGGTCGTTCCAAAAACGCGACACAAACAGAGATCGGGCAGAATGCGGGAACCGAATCAGCTGAACAATTAAAATCGGATCCGAAAAACGCAGAGGAGTCGTCTGCAGAAACCTGTCGGTTGGTGATTCAAATTGCCCTGAAAGAGCCGACAACGGCATCTGTTTCGGCTCTGCAGCGAGACATCGAATCAGGTGTCTTCGCAGACTACGCGCTGGACATCACAAAAGATGACCGATTGTCGCGGTATCCAAAAATTCGGGTCCCCAGCGGCCCCAAGCGGGCGCTGGTTTGGTACGGCTATAATTCCCAGGTCCGCAAAGCAGTACTGAAAACCGCTGCCGCGGCTGCTGCTAAAATTCCTGACTCTCAACAAAACGGCAACATCTTGCAGTCTGCCGACAATACGGAGATTGCCCCGGGAGAATCAAAATACCCTTTGAGATCAAATTGGTGGACGGTCAATGGGAGCTATCCGGAAAAAAAAGCGATGATTGAGCATTTGTCCACCAAATCGCATGCGCAAAAATTTGACCACCCCTGGCTGGAGTCACTCACAAGAGGTGAACTGCACGCCCTGCACTCTGATGATCATGAAGGCAAAGTGAATTTAAAACATGTCATCGGTTTTAAACACGAAGTGAATCAGCAGAAATGAGTCCGGAGAGAACGTGGTTTGATTCATGCAAACGACGCTGATGATGTGACCGGGAGTCCTGCACCGTTCTTTGACTGCGTTGCTCTGGCCAACTCTGATGCAGAAATTCCGATCGCCAAGTTCCTGTTCCCTACCGCACTTTCGTTGGCGGGCAGCGTTCTGATCATTTCAATTCTGCAGCCGGCCGTATGAGTGAGACCGGTCAGTCCCGGCCGTTCTGGACTCCATCGCGCCTTGAACGTCGTGTCGCAATGGACCTGGCGTTTTGTTGATCGTGTCAAATCAGAATATTCTTACCAAGCAGCGTGTTAAGGCTTGACGATCGTTCCGTCGAGTCGCCGCAGCAGCCCCCAGTTCAAATCAAACGAAGGATCGTCCTTAATGGGAAAGCGTGCGGCCAGTTTTTCATCCAGATCGATTCCCAGACCGGGAGCGTCACTAGCCCAGTAGTATCCGTCTTTAAGTTCCGGACAGCCGGGAAAGACATCCTGTTCGGCTTGTGTGAACTCCCGTGCTTCCTGCACGCCGAAATTCGGGACGGTCAGATCGATGTGCACATTGGCCGCGTGGCCAACCGGTGACACGTCGCCCGGACCGTGCCAGGCCGTTCGAACACCAAAGAACTCACACATCGCCGCCATTTTCCGTGCGACGGACAGTCCCCCCACCTGCGAAATATGAACCCGAATAAAGTCGATCAGGCGCTCGGCGACCAGTCCGGTCCATTCGTGGGAATTATTAAACAATTCACCCATCGCGATTGGTGTCGAAGTCTGCTGGCGAAGCTGCCGGAAATAGCCGATGTCCTCCGGACTGAACGGGTCTTCAAGGAAGAACAGGCGGTAGGGCTCCAGATCCTTCGCGAGCTGAATCGCCAGAATCGGCGGTATGCGTTCATGGACATCGTGAAGCAGTTCAACATCATCACCGACTTCCTGCCGCAGATGTTCGAACAAACGTGGGACCAGACGAACGTAGGGCTTTGGTTCCCACACGGTTGACTGCTGATTGGCCGGGCGATGATCAGATTGACCGCTGCGTCTGGATCCGTACGTGGACAGACCCGGAACTGAAATCTGAGCCCTGACGTGTCGGTACCCCTGTTCGATGTATCCGCGAACGTTGTCAGTCACTTCTTCCAGTGATTCACCGCTCGCATGACGGTAGACGTCTGCTGCCATGCGCACTTTGCCGCCGAGCAGACGATAGACCGGTAACCCCGCGACCTTCCCCAGTATGTCCCATAAGGCCATATCAACACCACTGAGTGCATTGTTGAGCACTGGTCCGTTCCGCCAGTAGGAGCTGACAAACGACGACTGCCACGTGTCTTCAATTTCCAGTGCCGGTTTGCCGACAAGAAATGGTTTCAGAAAATGGTCGACCGCCGTCTGCACCGCCCGGGCGCGCTGTGTGAATGTGGCACAGCCAAGGCCATACAATCCCGGTTGATTCGTCTCGACTTTGACGACCACCAGGCGAATACCGGCCGGAGCGGTCAGAATGGCGCGCACGTCCGTGATCTTGATGTCACGATCGATTCCATGTTTTCCAGATGCCTGTGTTTCCTGCAGTGTGTCGTTGCCGAATCCGCTGCCCGCGAACGTGCCCAGTAGTCCCGCTCCACCTGCTGCTTTTAACCAATTACGTCGTTGCATGGACTGTACTCCCCGGGATTAAACTTTGACCGTATCTGCTGTCTGATATTCTGAACAAAATCGTGCAGCAGAACATCCGAGCCTCTGCAGATTGCTGGGGTTTCAATCGTTTTTTGCGCAAAAGGCAGACTCGTTACTTTCTTAAGTAATTAACGAGGTGGCGGGCCCGTGTAGTTGGGTGGCCTTCCAACCATTTTCCGTACGTCGCACTGTTGCCAATCATTCGGCCTCCAGACGTTTCTTTTCTGTAGCCATGATTTCGTTCCGCCGTTGTTCAGCTTTGTTAAAACTGCGTTGAATTGTTTCGGTGCGAACTTCCACGAGTAGGGGATGAGTCACCTTTCCATCATCAATGACTCCGGAAATCCGGGTTCGATCAAATTGTTCCTTAGTCATTGCCACCAAGTCGTTGAAGGCAAGCATATCTAAGGTTGCGGTTTCCACTTCTGACAGCAATCGCCGGGCCTCAGCCTTTATCGTGGTCTCCGGGTCGGCAACATATTTGCGAAGCAAGTTGCCCGCATCTTCAATTTTTCCAGCTTGTATCTGACGTTTGGCATTTGTCAAAAGTGCCTCGGCTTGCTTACGGACCCTTGCGAGCCGGATCTTTTCAATCCGCACCTGTTTCGCTTTTTGGGTTTCTGCAGGCCCCACCTGTTCCGCTAATTCCACACGCCGTTGTCGAACCTGACTCAGAATGGATTTGGCATTGCCTGTTTCGGTGAGGTTCTCATTACCCAAAGCAGTCACCAGACGTATCTCCACTGCGTGTGCGGTGTCAATAGGATCGTCGTCGATGAGCCAATCGTTAGCATTCGTCACAGCTTCCGCCAGACTGCTCTTCGCAAAATCAACTTTCATCTGATTGATCGATTTGTCACGGTGATCCAGTAAATTCCAGCTACCGAGTGCGAGCACACCGATGACGAAAATGATTCCGATGATGACGCTCGTGTTCGTCTCACGGGTTTTGTCTTCAGCTTCCGGCTGACTGGAGACAGATGGCGAGGACGATGCAGTTTTTGACTTAGCATTGACTGCTGAACGGGCGAGCTTGCTCTTTCGAGACGTCCTTTTCTTTTTAGCGGCCGTAGTCCGTTTTCGCGGTGCCGTCGGCTCGTCATCCCAATCGTAATTGTCTTTCGCAGCATGATCATCCAGGTCATTGGAGTCATCGAACAGATCAATCGCTGGTTCTGGCTTCAAGAGCTTCGCCAACCGCGGGACATCAGCAATGGCTTTCCATGGCCCATCTTTTGACATCGAAATCAAATCCGTCGGCCTGAGTGTCCCTGCCTGAAGAGAGGCCTCTAATTTTCCTTGAGAGAATGGACCTTGAGTCCTTCCATTTCGTTGCACATGAAATTTGTTTTTTTCGGACATCTCGCTCATCTCTGTAAGTCGAAACGTATCAGTTATCCTCCCAATGTAGTGAGATTAAGAACCAAAATGCAAAGAAGCAGCAACATGGAAATATTAACTGGGTCCTACGGCAGGAATGAGGCATGGCACGTTCGGTCCGCCGTAATGCGTGGCTAAAAAATGGTTGAGGTTAGCCACGGAGAATCATGCAGGATCTGGCAGCAGTGGCGACTGTTCTTTGTCACCCAATAAAAAAGCAGGACTTCTCGATACTCACCAGAAACGGTGTCGTAGAAAAGTCCTGCTATGCTCCCCCACTTGGACTCGAACCAAGGACCTAGCGGTTAACAGCCGCTCGCTCTACCAACTGAGCTACAGGGGAATGTGGTTCTGCAGTGCCCTTAACTCGTGGCTAACCTGTCCCTGTCAGACCTGCATTAGCGAGCGATTTGAGTTGGCTGCTGCATCGAAAATCAGACAATTACCGATTTGCGAAGAGGCGAAAGATAGCGACACCGACCACTGGTTTCAAGCTCAAATGCTGTGTGATCTTCGCACGGTTGAGATCCGTAGCACGCAACGCTGTTCTAATCGTAATTCGCCACCGGCCGGTGTACCGGACTTGCGAAAAATCAGATGGTCGACCAGGTCAACGACGCAGCGAACGAGGGCGCTGGAGCACTTCGTTCAGGAGAACGGCCTGGCGGACTCCTGAACGGCTTTTCAGGAGTTTTCGAAACTCACTGGCGGATGTTGCCTGGGGTGAGCCAGCGGAAGTCAGCGGTGGCAGTTCAGTCGGACGCTTTCCTAGGTGACTTTCCACGGAATCGACGATGGGAGTGTGGTCAACATCATCGGGATTCGTTGCGATATCGACATCCGTTTCGACGTACTCGGCAACCTGCTGCGATCTGTAGGGATCAACATATTCATCAAGTCCCGAATCCAGTGACTGCTGCGGCGTGGGTGAAGTTTTTGCCTGGCGTTCGAATCGTGCCTGTTGCTGAGCAGCATTCTGTTGTTGTACCTGCTGCTGCCGACGTTGTTGAGTGCGTCGTCGTCGTTGCTGCTGACTTTGCTGCTGGTTTGTCTGTGCTGAAGGATCGGGATTTTCGTCATTCATTTCCGTCAGTAATGCTTCAACTTCGCTTTGCAAGCGACGACGCCGTTGAGGGGCATTTGCATCAACCCGTTGTTCACCTTTCTTCTCCCCCGCAGCACTCTTCAATGCACGCACAATGGTGATAACCACGAAGACCAGCAAGAAGATCTTATTCATTTCTGCGACCTCAACAGGAACAGAACATCCGAATGATTAGTTTCCGGTGTCAGACGAGCGGTCATCAGTTCCCGCGATCGCCGCTCGCATGGCAGTATCAGCCTGCACATTCTTCAGCTCGTAGAAGTCCAGCAGTCCCAGCTTACCATCAGCAAAACCCTGGGCAACAGCACGAGGAACTTCAGCTTCTTCCAGAACGACCTTGGCACGGTTTTCCTGGGTCTTGGCGACCATTTCCTGTTCACGGGCTCGCGCAGACGCTCTGAGTTGTTCGGCATTCGCCTGTGCAACCTGCATATCGGCTTCTGCCTGATCGGCGGACAATCGTGCTCCAATGTTCTTGCCTACATCAATGTCGGCAATGTCGATGGAGACAATTTCATAAGCCGTGTTTCCCTCAAGTCCCTGGTCCAGCACGAGGCGGGAAATATTGTCTGGGTTTTCGAGAACGGTTTTGTATGAATCGTTGGAACCAATGGCCTGAACAATCCCCTGGCCCACTCGAGCGATGACTGTTTCTTCGGTTGCCCCACCAATCAGCTGCTGAATATTGGTGCGAACGGTGACTCGGGCACGAGCCTTCAGTTGCACACCGTCTCCGGCGACCGCGTCCAGTGTCGCTGCGGCGTCGCCGGAGTCCGGACAGTCGATCACCTTCGGGTACACACTGGTTCGCACAGCCTCGAGTATGTCGCGCCCGGCCAGATCAATCGCCTGAGCCGTTTGCCAGTCGAGATCAATGTCAGCTCGTTGAGCTGCAATGAGGGCGCGAATGACATTGGGGACGTTTCCGCCCGCCAGGTAGTGCGCTTCGAGTTTTTCCCGGGTGATTGGGTAGGTTCTGGTGAGCCCGGACTGGACGGCCATGATCATGCAGCGAACGATGACGACAGGGTTCACTTTTCGCAGACGCATAAATATGAGATTGACCAGCGAGATGCGGACTCTTGCAAATTTACACTGCAGCCAGAGACTGGCGTATTGTGCAAAGATGGCCAGTATGATGACGGCCCCCAAGAGTACAAATACGATGAGAAACCACTGCCATGCCTGGATGTCGTCCATCGGTGTTCCTTTTGTCAGCCTGTAGCCGGTTTTGACGATCTGAATGTCAAAAGGGGCGGATCGGGTTTCCCTCGTCGACTTCTATTTCTCGGTGTAGTTTTCCGGTATGTCAAAGTCAAGTTGGTCGGTTTGTTTCGGTTCAATTCTGGTTTCTGCAGGAATAGGTTCTGATGCTGTTTCGTCGATCTGCTGTTCGTCACGTGGACACACAACAAGACGTGTGCCTCTGGTTTTAACTACTGTAATCGCTTGCCCGGACTCAATCATGGGGCCGACAGATTCAGCATGATGACGTTCTCCTGCGACTTCTACCATCCCGCCTGGAGTCAGGGTTGAGACTGTCTCGCCGAGTTGCCCAATCAGGCCGTGAAGATGAGTTTGCATGCCAGGATTCGGTCCGTCTGCAGACCGCTTTTGTGCTCGCAAAATCACAAAAGTGCCGAAGACTGTGTTCTGAATCAAATAGATCGTTCCGAAGCATACGCCTGGAATTCCCACCACGAAAAATGCGACGTACGTCCAGAAAAAAACAGGTGATGTCCCCCACCATGCCTGCCAGGCACTCCATGCCGAAATGACCAGACATAAGCCAGCAGCTGCACCAATCAGGCCCAAGCTGGGAATCATCATTTCAACGGCAACCAGAAACAGGCCGACGACCAGTAAAATAGTTGCCAGGACAGCCGCGTCAGGCATTTCACAACCTCACTAGTGAACAATCGATCGAACCCAGTGGCCATTTGGCTAACGGGCGTGCGATTTGAGCGGAATCATAAAGTTCCACGTCTCTCATTTTTTTCTTATGAGCAGTCTTTGTCTATGCTGGAAACTCGAACTTCTGTTGGATCAGTTCATTCGACTTGGTCGATGAGCCGACCATCATAAACTGTTTAGGTGTCCACCACCGTGCCTCAAGGCGTCCCCACTCCGCTAATTCGCGACATAACTGAAGCGGCTCAACGCCTTGAATCAGGGCAACTTGTTGCTCTTCCCACGGAAACGGTCTACGGGCTGGGGGCCAATGCGTGGAATTCCGAGGCGGTTGCTCGCATTTTTGAAGCCAAACAGCGTCCCGAGTTCGACCCTTTGATTGTGCATATCGCAGGATCCGATCAGCTTGGCAGTGTCGTGCAAACGATTCCTGCACTGGCTCGATCGTTGGCAGAACGATTTTGGCCGGGACCGCTCACTTTGGTGATGCCAAAGGACGAATCGATTCCGGATCTGGTGACATCCGGCTTGCCGGGCGTTGGAGTTCGGGTTCCTGACCATCCCGTGGCATTAAAGCTTCTTCAGGCCACCGGCTGTCCGATTGCAGCTCCCAGCGCCAACCTGTTCGGCGGGGTAAGTCCGACGACAGCCGAACATGTTCTACTGGGGCTTGGTGGCCGAATCGATGCGGTGCTTGACGGTGGACCGTGCCAAATTGGTCTGGAGAGCACGGTTGTGTCACTCATGGGCGACAAACCGCTTGTGCTGCGTCTGGGAGGCCTTTCGCTTGAGGCACTTGAAGAGGCTATTGGCCCGATTCAGGTTGCCGAAAGTAATTCAGCTCTCAGTGACGCTGCTCAACCCGCTCCGGGAATGCTCAGTCGGCACTACGCACCCGGAACGTTAATGATTGCCATGGATGCTGACGATTCTGTACCCCTGCCGATTCAGCCAGGCACGGCATTGCTGACTTGGGGACCGGCCACCAAAGAATACAGTGACTTTGCTGTTGTGAAGAATCTTAGTGAGAATGGCGATCTGCGAGAGTGCGCTGCAAATTTTTTTGCGGCCCTCAGATGTCTCGACGCAGCGAATCCTGATGTTATTATCGCTCGCAGATTTCCTGATCACGGTCTGGGTCGAGCTCTCAACGATCGCCTGCAACGGGCCTGTGGATAAGACCGTTGAAACGGAATGTGGAGAAATCAAAATGAAGATGAGTAAGTTACAGATGGCGGT
>Ga0315315_10000190_pt1 | contig 47373 bp, 59 predicted proteins | sample M140m3416metaG_FD_203699 | JGI IMG/M metagenome (GOLD analysis project Ga0315315, IMG submission 203699) | Ammonia-oxidizing marine archaeal communities from Monterey Bay, California, United States - M1 40m 3416 | ecosystem: Environmental > Aquatic > Marine > Intertidal zone | place: USA...
CCTATGCGGTCTAGAATCGTCTGTGCGGCCTGAACTTTAACATTTGACTGTGGGATAGGGGCATCAGCTTCCATGACCTCTACGAGCTTCATAGCAGCCTTAGGAGCTGATTGTGCTAATATCTCTGAAGCCAGCTCTATGATTTCTTCTTTTAAGGCTCTTACTACCTGAGGATAGACTCCTGGGGCGTACCCTGCTAAGTCTGCTGCTATCTTGGCATCACCTCCTGCTGAAACAAGATTATCAAGAAAGCTTTGTTGTTTCTCTGTGTATTCTCTTTTTCTGTTTCTATCAGGTATGTATTGTGTGATGTCTGACATAGGCAAATGAATAAACGTACCAGTAATGGTTAAAGTGACTCAATAGAACCTACCACAAGAAAACAAATAACACAAAGTCTTGCTTATGTTTAATATAAGCTATACAATATTCTAAATAGGTTACTTAGTTAAACTGGTATTTAAATAGTTAAACTGTTTTTAAAATCGTTAAACTGTTTTAAACACAATAAAACAATAATTTATAAATAATTATTTATAATTAGTTTTAACATAGTTTAACTATTTTCTCACTATTCTAAATATTTTCCCTATTTCGTTCCCCTTCCTATTTACATAGGTTAACTATGTTACCTATTGCGCTCCCAGATTTTTTAATATATCTGTTGTAGAGTAGGGGTATTAGGGGGTCATTTGTTTCCCCTTATATTGACAACTCAAAATCTCTGAAAATGTATGATATTGCATTTATATATATAGGGGGGGTGGCATGGCCTCCTGCCTACCCTGTTGACCCTATTCAAAATTTGGTTAGTAAGTCCTCACTATTTTTAATTTTTATAAATTTTTAATTTTTGTTAGTGAATACTTACTTACATATTGAAAAATGACCAATTGAAAATTTAGTTAGTGAACGCTTACTTACATTTTTTCTCAATATTGACAATCTATAAGTTAGTAAGCACTCACTTAAAATATTATTTTCTCACACTCCCAATAGATAGCTTTTATCTATCATTTCAAGAATTTAGATAGTTTTAAACTTTAAATATATTCAAAATTCTTGATCTGAAAAAAATCCCATTAGACGCAATTTGAGCCGATTTAAGAAACTTTTTTAATATCTTATATCTAATATTAATTAAAAGAGATCTCCCTAATTCACTTTCTTTCCATTATTCCTCCATACCAGTCCATTATTCTTTCACAACATCTCAATTTTTAACTGGTTTAATGGTTTCCAAGTTAAGACATATTAACCGGCTGATAGAGCTACCACCTTTAGATCTAGTAACTATCAGGAATGAGTAAGGTTAAAAGGGCGTACCTATAAAGGCCCAATCAATAGGTGTAGTTCGTAGGCTATAAGAGGATAAGGAATCTTAATTGCTGAAGTTTTTAAGAGGATAAGGAATCTTACTAGCTACATAGTGCGAATGAATGCATACCCTAGTTTATTTGGGATGTGAACAGCCATGATTCTAGTGTTGGTTGACCCCTGTCACTGGTAGATACCTACTAAATAAGGAAAGGCCGCAATAATAAAGCGAATTTGCGAGAGCAAGCTATTACAGCATAATGAAATAAACGATTTCATATGTGCATTTTTCGGAGTGTGCATATACCAATCGTTTATAAATAAACTTATTAAAAGGAAATCATCATGAAAATACCAGAAATTGGAAACACTAACTTTAAATCTCAACTAAAAACCATTGCAAAAGATACTGTTAACGCTAAAGCAAGCGCAGTTCTTCCGCCTTGTATGGGATTCGTAGCAGATCAAGCGAATCAAGATAGCCCAAACTTTGCACCATTGACGCATATATACAATGTAATCAATGACTTACACAAGCCGAAAGAGTTTAAAGCACTCACAAAAAAGAACATAAAGGAATACGCTGAGAGCATAGGCTTAGAACTACGCAAAGAATCAAAAGCTTTTGGGCTACGCAAAGGATCTAACAAAGCACCATTTGATCCAGAGTTTTACTTGGCTATCGAACCTACTGCTGAAGCTACGCCACTAGAGAAGTTTGAAAAGGCTATCAAGTCAGCCGATAACAGTGGGCTATCTATGGATGAGATGTTGGAAGCTGTAGGCAAATTCTACGAAGTAGAACTAGAAGCCTTTGATCCGATCCAAAAACTTGAAGCGGTAGTCAATGGCTAACATTCACCTAAACCTAGCATCTATCAAACTAGATAGGTGCATAGGTTTATAAGTATACATTTGAGATAGTGTATACCTATAAACCAATAACAACGTATAAGTCCTTGTTGTAAGGAGGTGTAACAATGTACAGGGCAGGATTTACTACTTTATACAGAGCATTTAATCAGAGCAACGAACTGCTTTATATTGGTATATCATGTTCAGTAATGAATCGTATGCAGGGCCACAAAGGACAATCTTGTTGGTTTAAAGAAATGACAACGCTAAAAACTGAGCATTACGACACAAGAGAGGAAGCTTTGACTGCAGAATCAAGAGCAATCAAAGAAGAAAAACCCAGGTATAACGTGCAGGGTAGAGCTAAAAAACAAAAAGATATTGAGAAGAATTACGACAGAATAATTTATGAAAATGATGACAGAAGCGAACTAACTAAGCTTTATCATCTTTACTTTATAGAAAATAAGGGCGACAACAAAATAATAAAAGATATGGATTCATTAATAATGCTTATTCAAAAAGGACAGCGATCATTTTTCGATGCTGTTCGTAATAAACGTCTTACTCCACAAATGCGGAAAATAGCGAAAAAAATGTGGATAAAAAATAAAAATATAAATGGACATAACTTTTATGATTTTATGCGTAATCCATTAGATTATTATGAACCTGATAATATGAGCTTTATAGAAAGCATTAGAAACACATTCATTTTTAACAGGGTAGGATCAACGTAGTAATAAAGAGATATTCCATATTGGATAACTGCCAGAGAACCACGCAGGATCTACGTCCTACCCGCCTTTCATTTTTAAACCATCATACTTCCATAATCTTTGCAGATTGTGGGTGTAATCTATTCGTAAATCAAAAAAGGAAATAGCATGACACTAGTAGTGAACTATCCATCAAAGAAGAACCTCAAAGAAAACATAGGGAAGAGACTCAGCTATACAGAGACTTCCATTTTTGGGGATGAGTACGAATCCAATGGGCTACTCACTGTAGCAAATAGGCCACACATCACAGGCCTAGGCAGAGAATTCTTTGCACAGGTAACAATAGAAAACGACATCATTGTCAAAGTTAAATAATGGGGAGCAATAGCCAATGGACGAAATAGAATCATCTGTTAATAGCTTAGTAATGAAACTAAGGTATGCAGTAGAGGGAGAAGATTACGCAATAGGGGATGAAGATTACCCATCTATTGCCATTGTCCCTATCCAGATTAACTGGATGAATGAGGATGGAAAGTACACAAATTGGATAGATGCATCTGATTTTGATGTTGAATCATTAGATGACTATGAAGACTTTTTTGAAAGAGAAGAGAAGTATTTCTACGAACAGGACATTTACACCTGATAGGAGGTAACCAATGCCATACCCAAAGCAAGCTGCACTACTTATCCATCATTCTGCTACTGACAGGCAGATTAAACGCATAACCTTTCAAACTGAAGAACAGCATCTACAGTTCATAAAGGATATGCCAATAGATCAACAGCTAATAGAAGGAGATGACGAAGCTGTTGAAAGAGCATTGGACTTTGATGCTACGCCTGATGAAGACAAGTCTATGGTACAACTTATGGAAGAGATGAGAGATCTCAAAGATGATCTTGATTCTATATTACCTAAATCAAACTAGCCCAACAAGGAACAACAAGCTATGTTAAAACTAAGTAATGCAGGGAAGATGCCTTGCAAATCATGGTCTTTACAGGCAAGAACCACCTGTCCAGGAAGCATAGATCTTAAAACAAAAGAGCTAGTCGATCCATGTAAAGGATGCTATGCGACTGATGGCAACTACAATTTCAAAAATGTTAAAGCTATCAGAGATCACAACAAGCAGGATTGGAAGCGTGATGCATGGGTAGATGACATGGTAGCAGAGTTAGACAACTCCAGATACTTCAGATGGTTTGATAGTGGGGATGTCTATTGTGTAGGACTAGCACAAAAGATCTTTCAAGTGATGCAACGTACACCTTGGTGCAAACACTGGATGCCTACTAGATCCCATAAGTTCAAAAAGTATTCGTTTATTTTCAAGAAGATGCAAGCACTACCTAATGTAGTTGTTAGGTATTCAAGTGACAGTATCACTGGTGGAATCATTAAAGGCAAAACCACCAGTACCATTGTTCAACATCCAGAAGATATTACATCTAGGATGACACTGTGCGAAGCCTATGATAGAGGTGGCAAGTGTGATACCTGTCGGGCTTGTTGGGATAAGAGTGTATCAGTCATTGCTTATCCTTCACATGGTAGACGAATGAAGAAGGTCTACAAAGATAAGAACCTGATCCCTGCCAGAAACGTGGCGTAACAACAGAGGAAATAGTATGAGTAAATATAAAGTTATAGGATGGTATCAGTATCGTGTTTACAAATACATTGAAGCTGATAGCAAAGAACAAGCTATTCACATTGCCTGTCAAGGCAACCCATTGCACGAATGGAATCTTGAAATTAATCAAGGAGCTTATAGAGAAGAAGTCGAGAGTGCTGAAGAGGGAGATCCAGTTTTAGAACCAACTCCCTATCAGGCTTATCTAAAAGACAAGCAGAAAAAATGGTGGGGCTATGACAAACATATGAGACTACCTGAACTAGATGAGGAGGAAGTATGACAACAATAATAGAAGGAACCTTTCCTTTTGAGGAACAAAGAAGAGATTCGGGAGACTTCTTTAGCAACATCAAACAGATGGAGGATCTAGGATTCACTGAGGATCAAATGTGGTCAGTCGTATGTACTGATCACGACAATGGGTATACCTATACCTATGGGCCAAGGGACCACTGGATAAATCTGTTGGGGTATGTAGCCACTAAAGAGAAGCATGATGGGGACACCTATTATGAGGAGTTTGTTGAAACTGGATACGATGAGGACATAGATCCACCTGATTGGACTAATGGAGCTGTCGATCCTGACAGTAAATACGCTGGATACAGGGAGTAACCCATGATTTATGAAGACAAAATAGAGCAAGTTACTTTAAGAATATCTTCTTCAGATATGGGAGAAGGTTCACACATACCTGCTTCTGACATTCTTATTCAGATGATCAATGAATCTTCACACATTAATCTCTTAGCGTTAGTAGAAGTGAAGGACGTACACCTGACACTCAAAGAGATAGACGAGGGCGAAGCATGAAAATGATCTATCTACGCAATGAGGTAGAGATACCTTATACCCTTGTCACTGATCCACCTGAGGCTATGACCTGGAGTACCTATCGACTCAAGAAATCCCACATAAAGCTTCTTATTAAGTTTGATAGGCAAGAAGCTGCAGAGATAAAACAAGAGATACTGGATGATATACTTTTAACTGAGGAGAAACAGCATGACTATGCAAATAAAAGAACTTGAAACTTTTCTGGAGTGGCTAAAAACTTCTCCATCTACTAACTCTATATCTTCTATGTCTGGAGGATATGTTCACGTTAAGTTCCTAATTCAAGGTAATCTAAACCAGATACAGGAAGAGGAGAATAAGTAATGGCTATAGATAAACCAGTAGACGTTCTGTGTCTGGCTAAAGGCCATGAAGAACACGCTGTACCTATGAGCCTAGCCCTCTCGACTGAAGTACTAGAAGGGAACAGGGTACAATACACCGCCTTCAGAGAAGACGCTGAAGATGTTCTTAAAAGGCACATGATGAGAAATAACATAGATGATGATATAGCAGATATACAACATATAATATTTGCTGAGATACCTGACCAAGGTAGACGTTGGAAAATTAACTATTCCAAAGTTAAACTTATAGAGTATCCTGAGTAGTGCTGACCCTTGATCCCAAGGTGAGCAGGGACATCTTAAAACATAATGCTTATAGGTTAGGGTTGGTGGGCCTAAAGTTTGCCCTTTCATGCACCTAAATTATGTTAATCCCTGCATTTACTCCATACTTTCTTCATTATTACTACAGAATCTTTTCACTTTTGATAACCAAAGGTGGAGATACTATGGAAGTAGGCTGTCTGGTATATAACTATGGTTGTATAACAGTTAAACTCCTTTACATAGTTTACATATCAATAATTATTTTTTATTGATTTATTTAAAAACCAAAGTAAAACATAGGAAAACAAAATGACTAACAACATCCACGCATTAAACCCTTCAAGAAACCAAAATCAAATACACCTAGATAAGTTAGATAGTTTAGATGGTGTGTTACCTCACTTTGCTGAGTCTGAATTACACTTTGATATATCCAACAATCAAATCAAAACTGATGACAAGAAACGTGTTATCTACAATACCAGAAACAATGAGCTGGTTAATGTTGTAGGTACTAAGTTCAAGCTAGGACACCAACCCATAGAGTGTGTATCAACTGTTGAGAATATGCTTCTTAATTCTGGGCTGGACCTTACTGGAATAAGTAGGAAGTTCTCTACTTCTCATGATGGTGGCAGATACCTTGTTCAGTATGACCTTCCTGCACATATGTTTGATGTGGGCAATGGTGATGAGACAATGCTTCAGATCCTACATAGAAACAGTTACGATGGCTCTTGGTGTTTCACTATTGAGACAGGTGCTGTTCGCATGGCGTGTACCAATGGACAGGTGATGTTAGATCCATTGTGTATCTACACCTCTAAGCATACCAAGAGTCTTAATCCTGACAGAGGATCTCGCATGGTAGCTTCAGCTATCTCTACCTATGAAAGAGAAAAGGAGAGATGGGCTAACTGGAAAGGACAATCAGTCAGCAACTTTGAAGCTTTCAAGATATTGGCTAAAGCAGCTAAGTTCGATGTTGATCCATTGATGAGTCTCAATGAGATACTTGCTTCTAAGAAGTATCAAGATGGTAAGACAAAGGATATCAAGTTCCTTTGGAATCAATACATCAGCAAAGAAGCACCTGTTTTAGGGTGTAACCATTGGGCTGTATACAATGCCATGACCCACTGGTCTACTCACGCTGATGGCAACACTGAAAACAGCAAGAAGAACATTGCTTCTACCAGGATTGACAGAAGAGACAACGTAAGAAAAGCCTGTACTTTATTACAAGCAGCATAAAGTAAAAGGAGATTCTTATGTCTGAACGTCAGTTCATAGAAGAGCAATTCGTTATTGCATTCGCTCACTCAATGATGGTGGAGGTTCCTGCTCAAGAAGTACAGGAATCCTTCATCACCTTTGTGATAGCCAAGCGAAAGTATGCAGAAACCAAAGCAAAAATCACTGATGAGTTTGTTCGTGATTGCATTCCTGAGTTTATCAATAAACTTTATAAAGGAGAGATACACAATGCTTAGATTATCAAAGCAAGAGTGGGGTGAGTTTTTTATGTTGTATGGTGGAGAAATGTACAAAGATAAACTTCCCATGACTGCTAGAGTCTGTGATAAAGATCCCGACTATATGAATGTTTTTTTTGGAGAAGGTTGTGACCACAATGGTTATGATCTTTATGAAGAGTTCAAACAACAATCAGCAAAACAAGGAGAACTAGATGTCTGATTTATCTAAAGTAGTAGAAGGCGAAAGCTATTTTGCAAAAGTCTATGATGCTGTACCTGACTACAATGAGAAGCAGTCACCAGGAACAGGTAAGTACCAGTGGGAAATCAATGTAGCTGTTGAGCCTGAGGTATATGAACAGTTCAAAGCTGCAGGATTCAATGCAGGGATGCGTTTAGATAAGGGAGGCAAGATGGATTATACCAATAAGCCTGTTATTACCTTCCTTAAATGGGCAGCAGATTACAATGGTAATCCTAATGAAGCACCTATCGTTATGGATAAAGACAAAGAATCTTTTGCGGAACGCATTGAGAATGGCAGTAAAGTGAAGGTTCAATGGGAAGCCTATAGCTATGGTAAAGGTAGACATAAAAGACCCATGCTTCTTGCCGTACAGGTTCTTGAGTTAGTCGAACAGGCTAAAGGGGATATCACTCCAGATGAGGTGGCATTCTGATGGCAGAAGATACAGCAACCTTTGAAGGTAAAACATATGATATATCCAAAGCAGATGCTGATAAACAGCAGGTTATTAGAGAATTAGCTAGAGTAATAAGACAGACTGAGCAGGATATGGTACGGCACAGAGACAATGCTTTAGTATGTAAACACGCTCTTATCGCCTTCCTTAAAACCATGAGAGAAGAGCATTTGACTGAGGATATGCTCATACAACCAGAACAACAGTAAAACAGGAGCAACGATATGGATGATAACGTCTATAAACGCCAGCACATACCTTGTATCAATGAACAATGCGGCAGTAGTGATGCTCTTACTGAGTACAAGAACGGAAGCGCACATTGCTTTGCTTGTGAAACTTCATGGAGTCCTGCTCAATATAACAAGGCTAGAGAAGGGGGTGAGGACATTGTTCCTGCTCCTCGACAGTCTAAACCTTCCAAGATAGTTAAGCCTACAGGTGGTGAGATTTGTGCTATTGAATCTCGCTGCTTACAGCTTCCTGTCGTAAAGAAGTTCAACGTCAGAGTAGTTAGAGATGATCAAGGTAATGACATTAAACATTACTATCCTTACTACAATGGTGAAGAAGAAGTCATAAAGATAAGGGATGTTATAAAGAAAAGAAATAACGAACCCTTTCAGTTTGTATGGACTGATGGTTCTTCTAAAGTAGATCTCTTTGGTAAGCAGCTCTTTGAAGAAGGACAGAGATACATCACTCTCTTTGAAGGTGAGATAGATGCTATGTCTGGTTATCAAATGCTGAATGCTAAAGGTACTAACTTTCCTGCAATAGGAGTGAAGTCCTCTTCAGATGCAGAAAGAGCTGTTAGAAAGAACCTAGAGTATCTTTATAGCTTTGAGAACGTAGTGCTTTGTTTCGATATGGATGAGCCAGGAAGGAAAGCTACAGAGAAAGTAGCCAGACTTCTACAGACAGGTAAGACAAAGATAGTCAGCCTTCCTTCTGAATACAATGATGCTAATGAGATGTTGATGGCAGGAGAACAAAAGGCATTTATGGATGCTTGGTACTCAGCTAAAACATACACGCCTAGTGGACTTGTATCAGTCAGCGATAACAAAGGAAGGTATCTGGAAAGACCTACTAAACTATCTGTACCTTTCCCTTGGAAGGGACTTAATGAAAAGCTTGAGGGACTACGCCAAGGTGAGGTGACAGTGCTTACTGCTGGTACAGGGTTAGGTAAGAGTGCAGTCTGTCGTGAACTACAGCATTGGCTACTACAGAATACTCAAGACAACATTGGTATCGTCATGCTTGAAGAAAGCTATGAACGCACCATTGATGGCTTGATGTCTATTGAAGCTAATGAGCGTTTATCCAAGGACAGTGTGAGAGATACTTACGATGTAGCTAGACTTTCAGAATGGCATGATGCTTTGTTTGAAGGAGACAATAAGAACAGAGTATGGGTCTATGAACACGTTGGCGAGAACAATCTAAATGCTATTGCAGATAGAGTAAAGTTCATGGCAGCAGGTTCAGAATGTAAGTGGATCTTTATTGATCACATTCACATGATCAGTGCTGCAGGAGGAGAGAACGAAACTTCAGAGATCAACAAGATCATGCATAAGTTCAGAGAGCTATGTGAAGAACTTGATATCTCTATTGTTACTGTCTCTCACCTAAGAAGACTTGATGGTAACAAGGGGCATGAGAATGGAGCTGAGATAAACCTTAGTCACCTTAGAGGCTCTCATGTAATAGCTCAGATAGCTGATTCTGTTATTGGTCTTGAAAGAAACCAACAGGCAGAAGATGAAAGTGAAGCTAGAACAACTAAGCTAAGAGTCCTCAAGAACAGATACTCTGGTGAGGTAGGAGATGCAGGTTCTATTATCTACGACACAGTAACAGGTAGATTGACTGAGTTAGATCTGAGCGATATGGAAATTACTGAGGAGACTATCTTATGAGTGACGATAAATTAAGAATGGTATTCGATGTAGAAACTGATGGTGTTAAGTATACAAAGATATGGTGCATTGTAGTTCAGAATGCAGATACTGAGGAGATAGAATCCTTTGGTCCTAATGAACTACATGAAGCTGTAGCATTACTTAATACTGCAGATACCTTAATAGGACATAACATTCTGACCTTTGACATACCTTGTGTAAAAAAGATACTGGACTATCCTGACTTTGCTAAAGGTAAAGAGATACTGGATACATTAGTTCTTTCCAGATTATGTAGTCCAGACAGGAAGCCAGGACACAGACTAGCTGATTGGGGAACCTTACTACGTTATCCAAAGATAGAGTTTGATGATTACAGTCACTACTCTATGCAGATGCTGAAGTATTGCATTAGAGATGTAGAGCTGAACACCAGGGTATTCCATGAGCTACGAGAAGAAGCTAGAGGATACAGTAGAAAATGTATTGATCTTGAGCATAGTGTCGCTGAGATATTAGGTGAACAAGAGAGACATGGCTTCTTACTGGACTTCGATAAGGCTTCTGGTATTCAGAGTGAGCTTCAGAAAGACATCATCAAGACTGAGAATAGTATCAAGGAAGTCTTCAAGCCTAAGATCATAGAGACTAAGCTGTATCCTAAGTACAAAAAGGATGGCAGCGTAGCAAGAAACGCTGTATCTGAATGTGGTGGAGGCACTAGGCTAACTGATGATGAGTATCTTGAGATGCAGCAGACTGATAAAGATCATGTTGTCAGGACTGAAGTTAAAGAGGTAAATGTATCTAGCAGGATTCAGCTCATTGAATACTTGCAGGAGTTTGGATGGAAGCCTACTAAGTTTACTGATAAAGGCAGAGCAATACTGAATGAGAAAGTATTAGAGACTGTCACAGATATCCCAGAAGCTAAACTAATTAAGCATTATTTCCTGTTAGAGAAGCGCATAGCGCAGCTTAACTCTTGGATAGAGGAGGCTAACCCTTCAACATTTAGAGTACACAGTCATGTCATACACAATGGAACTGTGACAGGACGTATGACTCACAGGAAACCAAACATGGCACAAGTGCCTAGTGTTAAGGCTCCTTATGGTAGAGACTTTAGAGGTTTATGGAGAGTGCCTTCTAATTATAAGTTAGTAGGTATTGATGCTTCAGGACTTGAGTTAAGGATGTTAGCTCACTACATGAATGATAAGGATTACACTAATGAAATCATATCAGGAGACATACACACAGCTAACCAGCACCTTGCAGGACTTGAATCTAGAGATCAGGCAAAGACATTCATCTATGCACTCTTGTATGGAGCAGGAGATGAAAAGCTTGGGAGTGTGGCTGGAGGAAACAAAGAAACTGGAACGAGACTTAGAAAATCTTTCTTCGATAATCTCCCTGCATTTGCAGATCTTAGAAATAGAGTATCAAGAGCGTTCCAAAAAAATGGATATCTAAAAGGACTTGATGGCAGAAAGCTTGGAGTAAGGAGTGAGCATAGTGCTTTGAATACTTTGTTGCAGGGTGCAGGTGCTATCGTTATGAAAGAAGCGTTGGTTATATTGAATAATAGCCTATCTCTTTATGACACTCACTTTGTTGCTAATGTCCATGATGAATGGCAGATAGAAGCTGAGTGTACCATAGCTAATCAAGTAGGTAATCTAGGAGTGCTTGCTATTGAACAAGCAGGTAACTCTTTAGAACTTAATTGTCCTCTTACTGGTGAATACAATGTAGGTAATAACTGGAGCGAGACACACTAATGAATCTATTTAAACATACTCCATGTATTAAGTGTAAAACTACAATACCAAAAAATTTTACCAGGAAAGAAAAACATTTTTGTAACAGTTGTAAAAGACATATGAAATTTTCTCCTCAGAATCAAGACTATTACATAGGACTTGTTAATCAGAAATTATTAAGTCTCTACTGGAAAACCACAAACAACAATGGGATCAATTATGGACAACCTTATAGTGAAATCCATCTACAACAAACTAGATAAACTGAATGATGGAGCTATTGATTTATCAGATGAAGCTATAGAACAGACAGGTGAAGCAATTAAAGAAGTTATTAAGCATTGGGCTTCTCCTCAACCTTCTAATGAGTTTACTATCAGGATGTCTAACATAGGAAAACCTCTAAGGCAGCTCTGGTTTGATAGTAGAAAGACTAATAGCTTCCCTTCTAGAATAACTCCACAGACTTTCATTAAGTTTTTGTATGGTCATCTCTTAGAAGAAATAGTTCTAATGTTATTACGAATGACAGACAACAAAGTAACTGATGAGCAGAAAGAAGTGTCTCTGGATGGTATCAAAGGACACATTGACTGCAAGATAAATGGTGAAGTAGTGGATATTAAGACTGCTTCTAACTTTGCATTCAAGAAGTTTGCTGATAATTCTTTGCATGAGAGCGATACATTTGGTTACCTTATGCAGTTGTCTGCGTATGAGACTGCTGAAGAAACCACCAGAGGAGGCTTTCTTGCTATCAATAAAGAGACAGGAGAGCTTACTACTTATGAACCAGGAGAACTGGTTAAGCCTAATGCCAGAGTCAAGATTGAAAAAATCAAAGAAGCTATAACTAAAGACGATCCCCCTGCATTGTGTTATCAGCCTGTAGCTGAAGGTAAATCAGGCAATATGAAGTTAGCTGTTGGTTGTGTGTACTGCGCTCACAAACATGATTGTTGGCAGGATAGCAATGGAGGCCAGGGACTAAGAGCATTTAGATACTCTAATGGTCTAAAGTATTTAACCAGAGTTGCAGTTTTACCTAAAGTAGATGAGGTGGCTTTACTATGAATGCCAAGCTAATGAAAAAACTAAATAGAACAGCAGAAGAATATTGTATGGCTCTGTTAAAAGAAAACTTATCAGATGAAGAAGGGGCCAAAGTAACTAAAAACTCTATATCTAAAACAGAGTATGCCAACAATAATTCTTACTATTATGCTATCGCTATGTCTAGTAAAGGAATGAAGTCTATATTAAAAAGACTTCTTAAAACTAAACCACTAGAATCTATATCATTATTAGATGTAAAAAATTATTGTCAGCAAACAGGCAGAGGTTAATGCAGAGAAAAAGAAAGAAACGTCCACCTGATTTAAGAAGATCTAAGGGTGGATATGATTCTGCCTTTGAAAGAACTTTACACGCTACAGTTCTTAAAGATTGGGAACATCATGGAGATACTGTTGACTATGTAATTGAACATAAATATGAGCCTGATTTTACAAAATGGTTTGGTAAAAAAAAGATTCTGATTGAAGCAAAAGGAAGATTCTGGGATCACGCTGAATACAATAAGTATGTATGGATTAGAAAAACATTAGCTCCTAATACTGAATTAGTTTTTTTATTTGCTGACCCTACTTTACCTATGCCTTTTGCCCAAAAAAGAAAAGACGGTACTAAAAGAAGTCATGGAGAGTGGGCCAGTAAAAACAATTTTAAATGGTACACCTCTGATACCTTACCTGAAGAGTGGAAATCTGATGAACGATTGGAAGAACAGCTTGCCTAAAACAGATATTAAAATGAGCCTGGACGATGAGCCACCTGAAGCTTGGGACAGAGCTTATAATGCAGGTAAACCTAAAGAATGGAAGGAGGAGAAAGTGGCATATGAAATTTTTAATGGTTCAATAGTAGATGATAAAATTAATCCTAGCCACTACAAAACAGATACTATTGAATGTATAGATGCTATTGAAGCTATGTTAACTCCAGAAGAATTTATTGGATACTTGCGTGGAAGCATTATGAAATATGATTGGAGGTATCCTAATAAGAATGGTGTGGAAGATCTCAATAAGGCTCAATGGTTTAAAGATAAATTAATAGCTAAGTTAAAAGAGGGCAGGTTTCCATGAGTAAAAAGAAAATAGAACAACAATATATCTACAAAGCTGAAGTAGATCGTGTTGTAGATGGGGATACTGTGGATGTCTTACTGGATTTATCTTTTGGTGTTTATCGTAAGGTTAGACTTAGAGCCAATGGTATAGACACCCCAGAGTCACGAACAAGAAACAAAGCAGAGAAGGTATTGGGCCTAGCAGCTAAGAACAGAATGAAGGTACTTTGTGGTAAAGCTATTTATATTGAGTCTCTTAATGGAGGCAAACTAGATAAATATGGAAGGCTGTTGGCTGATATGTTTACTCACGACAGTAAAAGAAACATCTGTAAACTATTAATAGAGGAGGGCCACGCTATCAAATATGATGGTAGTAAGAAGACCCATGTATGGGCATGAATTGCTGGGTCTGTAAAACTGAACTTATCTGGGGTGGTGATCAGGATCTTGAAGATGACGATGATCACGCCATGATGACAAACCTTTCTTGTCCCAAGTGCAATGCATTGGTGTTTGTATACTATGGGGAAAGTAAACCCCCTATCTCAGAGCCTGTTAAGCACAAATTAGATTTGAATAAAAAGATAGGGGAATAATGATATTACACACAGGAGAAAACGATGTCTATACTAAACTGGTTTAAAAACTTATTTGCTGAGTCTGAGCATACTTTTAATGCATCAGGAAAATATGTTAAGAAAAAAACAGAAGATGTAGTAGAAGAAGTAAAGAATACTGTGTCTGAGGGACTTGAAGAAGTTAAAGAAAAAGCTGGTGAAAAAGTAACTGACATAAAAAAAAGAGCAAGAGATAAATTTGGTAGATTTATTCCTGATGATCCTGCTACTGAAAAGAATGAGGCTTACAAGGATTAATGGAGCTTGCTTTCTGTCTAGGGTTTATTGCTGGTTATTTGATTTGTAAACTATCAATATAGACTTTTGAATCATGGATTAGAATATCATCCCAGGCAGTTACACAAGTAGCTGTAACAGGAAAGTTCTCCTGTATATGCTCTTTTATTTTGGCACAATCGTCTAGTTGATAATCGCCTTCAAAGGTATCAAAGTTAATCCAGACTTGTAGTGATATAAGATATAAAGTAGTAATCATAAACAGTCACCACTTTACTTTATGTGACCAGTACCTAGCTGACATCTTAGAAGGCTTGGCATCTTGAGCATTATGTCTAGCATAGTAAGACTTCTTCCTGGCTTTATCTTTAGCAGTCTTAGGATTTTTACCTGCTCCCCTAACTCCTTGTTGCCCAAACCTTATAAGCTTTAGCTCATGTCCTTCTTGAGCTAGTACCATGTGAGATTTAGTTTTATGATCTGGAGTTCTTTTAGGTTTGTTTACACCTTTAAGCCTGTGCTTTTTAAGCATGGCTTTTTTTCTATCTTCATGGGCCATAATTATTTCCTATAAGATTTAGTTTTTTTTGCAATCTTTTTAGGTTGGGCTGAATGTTGTTTGCCTTTTTTTGTATCTGCTCTTTTCTTTTTAGTAGTGGCTGCATACTCTTTGTTACTAAGAGACTTAATAGCTTTTTCAGGTAGATACCTTTCTCCTGTTTTAGCACTAGGTTTACCTGATTTAGTACGCCACTTCTGCTTAGTCCAGTTCTTTAAAGATTTCTGTGATTTTTTAAGAGGCATTATGTGTATCCCCCACCTTTCTTTTTATATTCAGAAGCCAATAACTGAGCTTTTCTCGCACTCCATTGCCCACTTTTACCGCCTTTTGTACCTGCTTTAATTTTATTAAATAAGTTCTTACGCATAGTAGGCTTAGTATAATTACCTGCTTCATTAACTTTACTTTTACTTTTCTTTCTGGTCTGAGTTTTCTTCTTTGCTGGCATCTTCTTCCTCATCTAATTCTTTATAGTAAGTGACTATAGAAAGTACCTGACGTATATATCTTTTAAGTTCTGCCATATTAACTGATAGATTTTCATACCCTGTAGGGCTGACACCATAGTATACATTAGTAGGTGCGTTGCCTTCTTTCAAGTCTGTAAGATACTCATCCATAATGTCAGGAGTCAATACTCTCCATTCTACAGGTTTTGTCCTTACCTGATTAGGTAAAGGAGGATGATATATAGCAGCAGGTTTAGTAATAGTAACTACTTCTACTGGCTTTACTTCAGGTATATAAGGATCTTTACCTAGTAAACTACAGCCACTACTGGATACTACTAACAGGATTAGTAAGAGTTTCAAATTCATTCAAGACCCCTTTAGTTCCTTTGTTAATAATGTTCTCTATCAGTTTAGGCTTTCTTAAACTAAGAACATTCATATTGTGTTTATCAAATTTACTTTTAAGGTTATTAACTTCTGCAAGAGCTTCCTGGTTCTGCTCTTGTAATAGATTAATCTTTTGAAATGTAATTTTTTTATCTTCTTCAGCCTTTAACACTTGATCATTAAGACCCTTAATGCTGTTCTCTAGTAATAACTGATTGTCTGCAGACTGTCTTAACTGTGCTGCCATTGTTTCTTTTTCAGCTTCAGTTTTATCGTAATATAATTTAAAACCACCTGATACCACTACTAAAGCTATTCCAAGACCTGCACTTAGTTGCCACATATGTCTACTCCTACTCGTAGAGGGGCTGGTTTTTAGAAACTCTCTTAGGGACACAATATGCGGTAACATTTTTCTGGCGGTAGTAAGGTCTATCATTAGGACTCCACTTGCCCTGCTCTATTGCACTTGCAAATACATTGCACCTATATACATCCCTAAACAGCATCTCATTATCTGACACTACTTCACCATCTACAACCACTACTAACAAAAATACCATCAACATCTATGTCTGCCGCATTTTCTTATGTTGCGTTGTCTTTCTTTTAACTGTTCTAGACGTTCTTTAGCTGCTTCAATCCTTGATTCTTTTATGGCTCCGTAAAGAAACCATCCAGACCAGCATAAAAACAACAAAGCAATAATAATGAAAGCAGCAGTAGCTCTTTCTTTTAGCTTGCGATTTCTTTCTTTACGCTTCTTATGGATATCTTTTAAATACTGAAGGTGCTCTCTTTCTGATTCCTGTCGGATGCGTTCAGCATCTCTCCAGACATCTGACATGCCAGCCATCATAAGATGGTCTTTAATTTTCCTTTCTATGTTTTTGATTTCCCTACGCTTTATAGAGAGATCCATCGCCTCTTTAGGGGTTAAAGGGCGTTTAAGTTTTTTCTTCTTTTCCCAATCATCCAGCTTTTGGGCAGTCGTGCCAAACTTACCCAACAAAGAAGCAGCTTGCTGGGCATTAGCTTTACCTTCCTTGAAGGTGGAAATAGTATTATTGATTGCAGATATAGCACTGGTGATTGCTGCAAGTTCAGCAAACATTTACATTATAGAGCTTCTAATCTTAGGCAAAGACGTTCAGCTCTAGCTCCTACTTGTCTATGCCATCTACTATCTCTAGCTTCAGCCCCTGCTAAAGTCCAGTTATGAGATTGTAAAGCAGCAATATGTTTAGAAAATCCACTATACCTGGGCCTACCAAGATTAAACATCATGTTTACGCAGACTTCTTTTACTTCATCAGGGAAACCACTCCAGATACTTTTACCAAACATTATTTCACATTCATTAATAGATATTTCCAGATCAGTCTCAAAGACTTCCCATATTCTATCTTCATCTACTTCTGTTCCTGGGGGCTTACCATATTCAGGATCTGATTCTAATATCTTATGACCTATACCAAAGGTAGGTACGCCTTCTGAACATAGATAGCATTCATGTTTAATGCCTTCATCTATTTTTAGTTGTTCAAATACGTTTTGTTTATTCATTATTTAAATTTACCAAGCTTCCCTGCTTCATTTAAAAATAAAGCTTTCTCTAATACCTCTTCCATTGAGTCAGATTCTTTAGCTAAATCATAACCTATTTGATTATTTTCAATATCTTTTCGTATACCTCTTTTATCATCAAAAGAATACTTATCTCTAAAATCTATAGCTTTTTTAGCCAATTTTGGATTATCCGAATAGTATGCAGCAGCACCTAACATAACGTGTCTAATAGAATCACCTGTACCACGCAGTCTAGATTCAAGGCTATATTCTTTATCAGAATCTATAGCAAACTTTAAGTGTTTTGGTTTAAATCCTATAAGTTTAGAAATTTCCCCATACGCTATGTTTTTAAAACTACTTTGATTTATAGAACTCCCTTCAGCTTTATTAAGTCTTTGTTCTTCTTCATCTACATAAAATTGAAACTTGCCTTGATCTAACCGCCTTTTAGCGTGTTCACGAGCCGTATTTATTATTTGTCTATCCATAGGGTTTTCCATGTTCCACCCCTTTTCTGGCTCCATGTTTTGCATATACTCTATAGCTTCTTTACTTTGTGTAGGAACCAGCGTAGGAATTTCAATTTTTTTACCCTTATACATCATATCAGTAGAGAACTCAGTCATGGTTCCCCCTGTAATCTTATTCTTTATTTGCCCAAGAAATCCTATTGCAGATTTTCTAGAACCATCAGCACGAAACATAGAAGGATCTACTTCCCTTCCTGTAGCTAACTTTTTTCTTGCCAAGGCTTTAAGTACCTTGCCTCCTTCCATAAAAAAAACACTGTCTATGTTTATTTCTTGATCTCTAAGTTTCTTCTTACCTTTTATACTTTGAGGACTTAAATCAACTTTAAAATCATCAGCGTTTGCATATATTAAATTTTTATCTTTTTTAGCAAGGACTAAAGGTCCAACCTGTATAACTTCTGAGGCAGACTTTAAGGGCTTCATAGTTGCTTTGTCATAAAAATAAGAATGTTTATAAGGATTCATACCTACTTGAACCCATTCATCACTATCTAGTAAATCCAGAGTTCTTCTATAAGTTTCTATAGGATTATGATTAACCCAATTTCCCTCAATACGAGCAATAGTTCCTTTAGCTTGTCCCATTGCAATATCTAAAGCATCTTTTGGATTAGTAGTAAACTCCACATTTTTTAATATAGCAGATTGTCCATAAGCAAAAGCCTTGCCCCCTTTCCCAGGCTCATGCAAAGTTACAGCCCAGACACCTCTTTGATCATACGCTGGTATATCTAGCCTAGAAGAAACTCTACGCCCTTCATCTACAGAAATATCAGCATCTATAATGCCTCTACCACCTGTTAAAGTTTTCTTACCTACAGCCCCTTTAACCTCTACTAATGTGGGGAACTCAGGTGCATTTTCTTTTGTATACAAGAATGGAGGAAATTCCTCATCAACTAACTTATTATGTTTTTTTATAGGTTTTTTACCTGCTAATACTTTCTGTAAGGATTCAATAACTTCTGGCTCTTGTTTTTGCCTTTTACTTTCTGGAAGTTTATTAGCTTCTTGCCAAGCAGCTATATCTGCCTCATCCATGTTCTCAGCAATCGTTGCGTCACGCCCTTTATTTAATTTTTTAAACTGATCTAATGAAACAGTCGTTAGATTTTCGTCTAAACTTTTAGCTACATCATCTACACTTCCATCAGGGGTAGCATTAGCTAGATTCTTAGCCGCTGTACTTTCAAATGCACCTACTGCTTCATCTCCTGAAGCTTTCAATAAAGCTTTGCCTAGTTTATAGACACCACCGCCTAATCCAAACTTTAACCTTTGTAAAGGATCAGAAGTTATGCCTCCACCTGCAAGTCCTAGTCTTTTAATAGGGTCTTCTTCATCTCTAAAAGGGATACCTGCCTGGATGTTGTAAGGTAAGCCTGTCATCTTATCTATTCTTTCATCAGGCTCTGGTGCTGCTCTAGGTACATCTACTTCACCACCTACTGCATACTTTTCTGCTACATCTATAGCTTGAGAGACTATAGGAACAGTCTCACCTATTTTCTTAGCAGCATCTTCAAAGTCTTCTTCACCTAAAGCACTGGCTATAGCTTTAATAGATTCTTCCATGTATCCCATTGCTGGTGAAAATCCACCAGTAAAATTATCTCTAGATGAAATGTTATATTTAATTGTTTCAGCTATTTTATCTACAGCCCAATTATTAACTTGGCCTGATATTTTTAATCCTCTAAAAGCTTTATCAATATAATCTTCATCTTCATAAGGATCTTCTTTAGCACTAGGATTAACAAATCCTTTCATTTCTCTAAGTCCTGCATAAATAGGAACAGCAGCTAACATTTTTAACGCTAGTCTTGCATCTCCATCTTCTACTCTAATTAACAATCTATTTAATTGAGCAGACTTACCCATAGTCCATGATAAAAATTGACCCATTGATCTAATAAAAGGATTGTGGTGTTGAGTGAATAACAATCTATTCCCCATTAAAGGTATAATTGCATCTCTATCTGCAGACTGTCTTCCTGCTATATCTAAAAAAACATTCGCTCCTGCAGTATCTCCAAAAGCTTCATCTACAGTTTTATGTTTTCCAATAACTTTTAAATTATCCTTAGTTAATCCCATTGTTTTTAATTCTTTTAGCTCAGAATTACTAAGTTTAGTTTTTTTCGCTAAGTTGTAGGCTCTATTAACACCTACATCATAAGCAAAATTTCTAGCTACATTTGTAACTTTTTTTAAACCTACTAATTTAAAATAAATATCTTGAGTATTAGCTAAAAATGCTTGTCCTCTGGATTCAATCATTCCTCCAGAAGTAAAATTCATTAACTCTCTTTCCCAAGTATTGTCATATTTAAAGTTTCCTTGCTTTGCAAAACTTTTTGAAGGTTTTTGCAATGCAACTTTAGCTGCTGTACCAAAACTACTATTAATAAAAGGCTGTAATAAATCAGGAAGGTTAGCAATAGCAACAGTTGTTAGATACTTCATATTAGCTAATGCTTGAAGTGTTCTTACAGCAGTTGTAGCTGTTTGCCCTACTTCTCCTTGTAGAGGTCTACCATATCTTCCCCAAAAAGCTTCTATTCCATTTACTATTAAATTTTCATAATTTTCTCTTTCAGAGGCTATCTTTTGAGCTTCTTTTGGATTTAAATTAACAGCAGATTTTTTAAAAGCATCTCTAGTCCTATTAAAAGCAAGATTAATAACTTCTCCATTAGGTCCAAATGTTTTAGCAAACTCTGCTACTTTAATTGTTTGTAATCCATACTCAGTTAATACTTCTTGAGCATCTAATTTTAACCAGCCTTTCTCAGCTAAAAACTTAACAGCCGCTTTATCAGTTAATTGTCGTGTATTTTCAAAATAAACAGCTTCTTTTCTAAATGTTGTTAGTCCTGTTTCAGGATCACGATCAAAAAAATCACTTCTTCTAGATTGAACTGTGTCTCTAAAAGCAGGTTTAGTTGTTACATTAGTAGCAAAGTTGTCTGCATTAAGATTTTTGCCTCCATTTCTTTTCTGTATATCAATGGCTGTTTCTAAATCTTTAACAAAACTAAAATAATCTGCATCTGCCTTTGCTATATTCCACAGTTGAGGAAGACCATAATCTTCTCCTAAATCTTTAAAAGAAATACCTGCATCTTCGACTAATCCTTTAACATACTTTAATTGTTCTTTGTAACCAGAAACTGCTTCTTTAACAGTTATTAATTGATTATTTGTTAAAGGAGCTAAATCTCCTGCTATTCCTTTATAACCAGCTTTAAGAGAATTTATATCTGTAAATCCTCTCATTACTTCACCAGCTACAGTATTAACTGTTCTATTAGCTTCATTAAGCTGTAACATACTTTTTTCTGTTATAGTGCCTACTTGTTCTAAAATATTTTTAGCTTCAGGCAATGTAACAACAGAATTTAATCTTTCAAAAAAATCAGAATGTAATCTTTGTACTTTGGCTTCAAGAGAATAAGCATCTCCTGTTCCTATGCGACTAAATAATTTATTACCTATTACTTTAGCCCAGCCTCCAGCAGCATCCATTTTAGTTGCGTTAGTAGAAGAAGTCATAATCTTTAACTTAGCCATCGCTCTACCAGCTAATGAGTGATACGCTTCATTAATAACTAAATCACCATTAGCCTTTTGAACATCAGTTAGAGCTGCTGATTTATTTAATCTTCTGCTTAAATGTCCAAATCCTGCCCCTCCAAGTAATCCCCAATACATCCAATTATGATCACTATCATCATCAAACATATTTCCTATTACACCGCCCCCTGCTGCACCTACTAATGGTCTTACAGCTTCTGCCATCAACGATGCAAAAATATTTGTGGATAGTTTATTTTTAGAAGCTAAGTCTTCTATGGTGTCAAAAATAGCATCAGATTTAGATGTAACTAAAGACATTCCATCTTGATCTATATTAGTTACAAGTTTTTTCTTATATTGATTTAATTCAGTTATTCTAGCCTGTACTTTAGTTTTATTATATTTAGGGTTAGTTAATCTTTTTTCTAAAGTTTTAAGAATATTATCTACTTTTGATACTTGAATTAATCTGTCTTGATAACCTAACTCATCAAAAGAAAGTTTTTTTGCTGACTTTTCTAATGATGCTACTGATTCTTGAATTGTTTTTACTTCTACTGTAGATAACACAGGATCTGCATTTATCTTTCCTTTTTCAGCTCCTGATGCTCTCCAAAATGCTCTAACAAAATCTGCTTGTGGGATATTTTCTCCATCTATAGCACGTTGTCTAAGTTGAGAAAGTTCTGTTGGTTGTCCTTGTAATGATTTTCTCCACCAAGCTCTTACATGATCAGCTTGTGTAACTACAGGAGCTAAATTTTCTTTAGGAGTTGTAACTGTGTCTACTTTAGTACCGACAGATGTTTCTGTTTTTACAACATTTTCTGAAGTTTCTTCAATTAATTCTTTAGCTTCTTTAGAAAATCCTCTTAACGCTGCATCTATTCCTAAAGATGCTGCACCACCAATAGCAGCAGTAACTCCAATAGCAGTAGGGTCAGTTATTTTACCTTCAGTGGCTGTTTGACGTAGTGTTTCCAGACCTCCTTCGTAGGCTGCAAATTGACCAGCTCTTGCTGCCATGCCTCCTGGCAAAAAAGCATACGCAATGTTGACAGGATCTAATACATAATTACTGACTTCACCTACAGTCATTGCAGTTGTATATTTATCAGGAGTTATACCAGCAAATTCTGGATACTCTTCTTTTATATCAAACTGTCTTCCTATTTCATTAAGTTTGGAGTGTAGTTCAAAGTCTCCTGGTTTAGTTAATGCATCATATCCAGATTTAATTACTCTACCTAAATTACCTAAAGACATAGTTCCTTGACTAAACCCATAGGAAAGTTGTCTAGAAGTAGGCGCATCTTCTGGAGAAAATGCTTTAGTTTCAGGAGCTTCAAAGATTTTATCTAGATTATCTAAATATTTTTTATCTTCAAAATAAAGTGGATTTTGAAAAGCTTGGTCTGTTTTAGTAGCCATGATTAAAGATCATCATCAGGATTAGAAAGAATACTTCTTCTTCCTAAAGGATTAGGCGATACTGTTTCTCTATCCATTAAACTTGAAACATACTCTCCTAATACTTTAAAAGGATCACGAATAGTAGGTTCCGTTACAGGTTTTCTTGATGTTCTTATTGGTGGTCTCTCTGGGAACGCACTATCAATTAAACTCTGCACTTTTATAACTTCATCATTAAAAATATCTTCATATTCAGAATTAAATTTTTGATTCCCAAAATTATCAACAAATGTTTTAAGCCTATCAGATGCAATTTTATGTTTTTGAGTAGCATCAATAGTTGAATCATCTGATACATTTTCTATAATTTGATTTATATTAAACTCAAGCTTGTCATAAGTCTCTTTTGATATTTCTTCGTTTCGTTGGACTAACTGAGCATCTTTTCTTACACTAGCTATTGAATCTTTTAACAGTTGAGCATTTTCTTCATTAGTTAATTCTTTTAGAGTAACAGGTCTATATTCATTATCTTTATTTACAACAGGATCTGTAAGTCTTGAAGCAACATACTTCCTAATTCCTTGCCTTACCTCTGTAGTAGTAAAATTACCTAATTCAGGACTTTCATAACCTAATATATATATGGCTTTTTCTGCATCTAAAAATGCTCCTTCAACAAGGCGATCCATATATTTTACTTCTCCTGTTGTTTTAGCAGCTATAGCAGGATTAATATTCCTAAGTAAGACTCCTAATTCTTCTTCAGCTTGATTAATAATTAAACTACTTGCTCTAGAAGATTTTTTAAAATCATCAAAAGTTTGATCTTTATTCGGCCCTTGAAAATAATTTTTTAAAACAAAAATTTTAAATCCTGCAACATCGTTATTCTCTATAAATGTTTTAGCTTCTGGAGCAGTATAAGCCTTATATACCAAAGTCTCTGCTAAAGGATTAACAGTATTAGTTTTCTCTGCTTGTTGTTGACTTTTACTTATGTTTTGTTGTAATCCAAGAAAAAACGCATGACCTGTAAGGGCTTGATCTGCATCTTGCCCTTTTCTAGCCTGAATAGCTTCATAAAGCTCTCTACTATCTGGATCTGTTTTTATTTTCTCTATAAAGTTTTTTACAAAAGTTTCATCGCCTGTAATGATTTGATCAGACGCATCTTCTAATGCTCGAAAAGCCTTACTATCATTCATAAACTCAAATATAAGACTTTTATACTCAGGATCTTCTGAACCTGTAATTAAAAAATTTCTAGATTTTTGTTTAATTTCCTCCATATCTTTTCCAAGTAGCTTATTAAAGCCAGTTGAAAAAAGTTTTTGTAGTTTATTTTTTCCATAATAAAACCTAGTATCTTTTAATCTAGAAGCAATTTGTTCTGGACTAGGAGAAGTATCTAAAAGGTTTAATTGATTTTTAAGAGCTGTTCGATATGAATTTAATTCATTAGTAATTAAATCTTTATCTTCATAAATTAAACTTTTAACTTGCCCTTGTTCTACATCAGTAAGTTTTCCTAATTTAGCAATTTGTTCTTTATAAATTATGTCAGCCATTTTTGTGCTGGCATCAGGAGTATTGTAAAAATCTAATTCACTTTGTATTTGTTTTTTCTGTTGATCAATACTTCTTAGTTGAGTTCCTAGTGTTCTACCTTGTTCAGTATTTAAAAAATTCTGTCCTTTATCACTAAGAAAACGATCTCCTAAAACATCTGTAATCGCTTGCATTCCTGTACTTGCTGCTGCACCTATAAGAGGATTGAGCAACATAGCTTTCATTTGATCTCTTCTTAGATCTTTTCTAAACTTACGTTCTTCATCTTTTCTGCGTTTATAATCAGAAGTAGTGGCTCTACCTAATAGCGAATATATTCCTTCTGCCATTTATCTTGCTCCTAATAAAGAAGGAGGTTGTTGTTCTACCTCAGGAACATCTTGTCTAGGATCAGCTAATAAAGAAGTTCTTTCTGGTAACTCTGCCTCTTCTAGTTGTTCTGTAATTTCTTCAGGAATGTTTTGAGACATTTGTTCTGTTGTCATCATTTCTTCTTCTATGTCTTCTTCATCATCTCTCTGGATAACAAAATCTAACCCCTGTCTTTCTGCTAATGCTGCAATCATGTAGACAACCTGTTCTACCATTGTCATCATTAAGTCAGGATTAATAAGACCTTCAGTAAAAGCCTGATACATAAACACTTGTGCTATATCCATTAATGGAGTTCCCTCTTCTACAGAGTCAAGCACAGAGTTATAGACTTGAGGCTCTAGTAACTTAGAAAAGAAAAATCTAGATGCTTCAACAGGGTCAGTTATAACAGGAGGTTGTTCCCAGGAATATTGATTCTCAGGACTTCTTGTTAAAGATTCCCCTGCTACTGGTCTTTTAAAAGATGTTCCTATTTTGTAAAAATCTTCTTCTACAGTTGCCATTAATTTACCTTATGTAGTCCTTAATCCAAAGTCTGAACCAGGAAATCCAAAATAACCATTATTAATTCCAGCTTCATTCATTCCAGAATAAATAGGAGATAAAAATGCGTAAGGATCTATACTTGAAGCTATTCCATAAGCAGCTCTACTTCCACTAAGACCAGGAACATCAGATTGTCCAGGCATTCCTAAAAGACTAGCCATTCTGACATTTTGAATATCAAAAGCTTGTCTAGTGGGTGTTTCAAGAGCAGAGGAGTCCCCTAAGAAAGCTTGCTGTCCTGCAGAAACAACCGAACCTTTAATAATGTCACCTGGGACTGTTGACAAGTCAGGCATCTTAAAAAAAGATTTTTTAAATGGATTTGTAATATCTGTTTCGCCTTGTTTAAATTTAAAAAATTGATCTCTTTGTTTTTGACCTGCGTTAATAAACTCATTAACAAATCCTGGTTTAGCCTGAACTTCTTTTAAAAATTCTACAGAATTAGCATAGCCTCCATTAGTTCTAAGACTATTAAAATTATCGGCTGCAGTTTGTCCTAATGTATTTTTAATACCTTCCCCAACATCCACTACTAATTGATCTGCTTGTGTAAATTCTATAGTTTCAATAGCATCTTCTGGAACCCTACTTAAAAACTCTGGTGTTTCAGCCGCAGAAAGATCTTGAGTTCCTTTTAATTTATCAAGTCTATTGTCTCTATTATCTATTTCAACTCCACCTATTCTAGTTACATTTAATTGTTTATCTAATGCAGCAGCTCTACCTTCAACACCTGAAAATGTTCCTGCAACAGTATCTTGAAAAGATTTAAAGTTATTGCTTACTTCTGTGCCTACTCTACCAAGTACACTATCTCCACCTGTACCAAAAAATGAAGTAGGGCCAGTAGTTGTAAGTCCCATCCTCTGTCCTATAAACTTAGTAGTGTTGCTTACAAAGCTAGTAGCTGCACTGGTAACTGTTTTAAATCCTTTAGTAATACCTCCTAATATTTTTCTAGGGGTATCTAACATCCATGAAGCACCTTTGATTATTTTACCTAGTAATCCTTTTTGCCCTGCTCCTTTAAGTCCTTGACTAAGAAGTTTTAATGCATTCCCTCCTAATTTAGAAAACAAACTACCAAATATATTTAAACCAGGAATAAACGACAGAGCTATTTGTCCAAAGATACCTAGCTTACCCATCCATTTACCTACTTTTTTAAAAGCACTTTTAATACCTTTTCCAATTTTCTTAAAAACTTTACCAATGCCTTTAAATATTTTTTTAAAAAATCCCATAGTTTAATTACTCCCTATAAGCTTCAGGTAGTTCAAGAACACCTGTATCTCTAATATCTTTTATTGAAGTAGTAAAGAAATCCATAGCTTTAAAAAGTTTTGCTCTTTCTCCTGCATAAACTTTTTCAGTCATAAATGCTTCATTACTTAATATAGCATTAATAGCACTTATCTTTCTTTCCTGACCACTTTGGTATTCTTGAAAATCAAAATTAGCCTGATCTCTTAATGTTTGCCAAGCCTGGGCTAATGAAGTTTTATTCAAATCAAACTGAAAAGCTGCTTGCTGCTGATTAGCTGCGTTAGTAGCTGCAGTATCTGCAAGGTTAGCTTTTCTTCTCCACTCAACATTAGACTGCTCTACTGCTTGAGTATTAGCTATATTAAACTGTTCTACTTGTATGTCCTGTTGACTATTAAATTGTCTAATCTGAGTCTGTATCTGAGCCATAAACTGTTCAGCTTGTAGCTCATTACCTGCATTAATAGCTTCTACTCTATTAGCTTCAGAAGCATTAAACTGCTCTAAGGCATTAAATTGTTGAGTATTAAACTGATCAAGCTGGGCCGCAAGACTTGTTGTATATTGTTGAGTTTGCAAATCACTTGTCGCATTAAACTGCCTGGATGCATTTTGAGTAGCTACATCACTTAACATAATTTGTTGTCTTTGTTGTGAGTCCAGCATATAAGCTTGTTGCTCATTAGTTAAATTAGCCATATTCATAGCTAAAAAGTTTCTGGCATTTTCTACACTAACTTTAGTCTGAGCATCTACTGCAGCTAAATCCATACCTGCTAATGACGTAGCATCTCTAATAACAGCTTGTTGTCTGTTATTTAAATCTTGCAATGTAGAAGTCTGCATAAACTTACTATTAGTCAGTTCTATCTGTTGAGCAGCATTAAACTTAGTTAGATCAATGTTTGCTACAGTAGCTGCATTTTGAACAGCTCTTTGCTGATCTACATTTAACTGAGCCAAATTCATCTGTTGTGCAAGATCAGCACTAATCTTATTAACTTGTAAACGATTGTTTAAATTAGCTAGTTCTGTCTGTTGTGCTGCACTGAGGTTTTCAGACTCTGCCTGATTCTTAGCAGTAAGAAAAGCTAGTCTCATCTGTTGATCATTAGATAAGTTAGCTACTTCCATTTGTTGTTTAAACTCAGAATTCTTTTGTAAGAAGTTAGCAGCTACTTGCATTTCAGCTAATCTTTCCTGATTGGTAGCATTCTGATTAGCCCCTAATCTTTCTGCTTCAATTTGCAAGTTAGCTAGTTCTATCTGTTGATCATTACCAAGGTTAGCCATCGCTGCTTGCTGTTCATTTTGCAAGCTTTGTAGTCTTACTTGTTGAAATTGCTCTGCCTCAGTCATCTGAGCCTGTTGAGTAAACTGGCCTTGAGTAAGATTAATCTGTTGAGCAAGTTGAGCTGACTGAGTTTCTGCCCCTTGTCTATTAGCAAGGTTAGTAAGTCTTAACTGCATATCCTGAGAAGCTTGCTGTAAATTAGCTTGCTGCTCATTAGATAGATTTTGATTAGCTCTTTGCTGTAAAGCTGTAGCATTACTTTGAGCTATAGGTAACGATGTTTGGATAATTGCATTAAATAAAGCATCTCTACCTACTGTAGAAACATTTAACCCTCTAGCACTTAATCTGGACTCTACTGCTTGTACTGCAGGTCTAGCCCAGGAAGGAGTAACCCCTTCATCTATTCCAGCTAATAAGTTTTCTAATTGAACAGAGACTAATGCTTCTTGTGGCAATGCTGCAATAGCTGCTTGCACTTCTACAGGATTATTATCTATCTGAGCAGTTACTTGTGCTGGATTATCTAATATAGCCTCAGATATTTCTGTAGGTAGTTGGCCTACTTGAGACAACATAGAAACTGCAGCTCCTTGTGCTGCTTCTCCTTTTACTTCTCTTCTTTCTGCTGCATCATACCCTACAGATCCTTGAATAATTGCTTCTGTTCCTACTGCAGCAGTTTCTTCTAAAATAGCTTGACGTTGTTGTTTTTCAGCTTCAGGTGTAGCTGATAGAATTACTCTTTGACCAGTAACAGGATCTACTTGAGAACGTAGGTCTTCACCAAATTCAGGCTGGACTCCTAGTGCTTCTCGTTCCTGTTGAGCATCTCTCTCAGCAGCTTGAGTTCTTTGTAACTCTGTTTTAAATGCTTCACTTAATCTATCTACTGTTCCATCTGCATATTGAGTTGCATCAAAATCTAATGTATATCCTTTTTCAGCACCTATACGTCTTTGATAATCAAATATATCAGTGGCTATACCTTGATTAATGGCATCTCTAACTTCAGGATATTTTGTAAAATAGTTAGCTTCTGCTGCTGTATAAGCTTCTATAGCAGGGGCTTCAACACCTAAGTTTTCTGCTGCTGTTTTTACAGCACTTGTATCAACTTTACTTCTTTCTTCAGCAGTAACTGTGTCTGGATCAATATCCTCAACAGCTACTTTTTCTTCATCAGTTAATTCAGATGCTCTTCTAAGAGGTATTAAATTACCTGAAGAATCAGACATTAAACTACCATCTGGATTTCTTCGATATTGTCCTATTCCAAATGCTTCAGTTGTAGTTTCTTCTCCAGTGCCTATTTGAGCTACATCAGCTCTTTCAACAGGATCAGCAGATAGTCCAGGTATGGTATATGGCCCAACTGTTTTGTCTTTAAAAGGAACAGGTTTTTGAGGTTTTACTTTTCCATCCCAATATCGATCAAGTTTTAAAATTTGCTCAATAATGGCATTATGTTTTTGCAACCTGGCAAAATTCCATTTATTCCACTCGCTAGTTGTTTCTTGTCCTTGGGTAGGAACATTTCCAAAATCTGTTGCAGTTCCAGCAGTAGCATATTTTTGTGGTTCAGAATTATTTTTTTGCCACCTATTAATATTGAAGTTATATATTTTTCTTTCATCATAATTAAAATTTAACGCTTCAAGATTAATGTATCCTTGTGTATATCTTCTTAACTTTTGAATTTCTGGATCTAATTTTGAAATAGCATCATTATCCATTAATGATGTTTTTCTATTTTCTACATAAGGAGGATTTTCATCTTCTCCTGGGTAAGGAACAGTTTCTTGTTCAGGTTGTTCTTCTTCTTCTGGAATTTCAAAATCTTCTTCATCTTCAGGGGTTTCTTTTAGTCCCACTCCTTTTAAAACATTAAAAGCTTCTTTAGCTCTTTGTGTTTCATCAGGAAAAGCATTATATATATTTTTTAATATTTCTTGAGTATTAGGAGGCAATGCACTAAATGGAACAGGAACAATAACATTACCTGATCCATCATTAACTCTAATATTTCTTATTTCAGTATTAGCATCAACATTTAATCCACTATAATCAAAAGGACTATTGTTTAAATCTACTGAAGCTTGATCAACTTTTCCTGTTTTAGGTTCAACAGCAGAAACAGTCCCAAAAGAAGGCGAAACTTTTTGAACTGGTACAGCAGCTTTAGCCTCTGCTTCCGCTTTGGCTTTAGCATCTGCTTCTGCTTTAGCTCTGGCTTCTGCCTCTGCTTTAGCATCTGCTTCCGCTTTGGCTTTAGCCCTAGCTTCTGCATCTGCTTTTAACTGTTCAGCAGTTTTTGGAGGGGGAGCACCAATGGCCGCATTTCTTTCGGCTCTAGAAATAATTCCATCGCCATCAGTATCCATGCCAATTGTGCCTAGCCTTTGTAACTCAGCGCGTCTGGCTGCTAAAGCATTATCTTCAGTCGATGTATCTTGATCTTGAGTACCTTGATCTTGAGTACCTTGATTACCTATTGAAGCATTATTATTTTGATTAGCTTGAGCTTCTGCTTGCTGGTTCTTTTGATATTCTTCAGCCGCTTTTCTAGCAGCTTCTATCTGATCTTGACCAATATTTATACCTGTAAAAGCTTTTACTCGCCCACCTCCAGTATAATCCTGTCTTTCTTTTAAGACACGACTACGACCTTTAGCTTCTTTTCGCCTCTTTAATGCTTTAAGAGCTTTTTTACTTTTTGCCATAACGCCCTAACCTTTAAATTTATACAGGCTTATTATCTTGAAGATAAATACCTGAACCAGTAGTAGGTGTATTTTCAGAAAGATAGATATCATTAGCCCCACCTGCTACTTTAGGGTTATCCTTTTGTAAAATATCATTAGCTCCTCCACCTACTGAAGGAGGAGTATTTAGATATATATTACTATTCCCGCCCGATACTTTAGAATTTTCTGGCATATAAATATCATTAGCTCCACCTGCTACTTTAGGTGAAGGTGTATGCTGAGTATTTGTAGGTTGTGTCATTTTCTGTATCTCCTATAAATTAAATATCATTGCAGTCCAGGCTGCTATACCAGTAGTTAAAACTGTGCCTACAACTAACCATGCTAACTTTTCCCAGCGTATAGCATGATTAGATGTGACATCTTTAAGCTCTCTTAGCTCTACCATAGCTTCAGCCCAACGCTCTCCACATTCTTTCTCATGTGTTGCTATTCTTTCTAGAGCTTCCAAAGCTAATTCCAATCCTTTATCTCTACTTTTTTCCATTATTCCCATTCTTTGATGAAGAATAAGCCTGACTTCCAAACCAGACACTAACAACACCAGCTACCGATATATAATATATACTGCTCATAGAGCCTAATATATCTGCTCCTTTATCAAGCTGTAAGTAACTACTTACTAATACTAATGAGGGATATAGTAGCATTCCCCATAAAGCAAACCAGCACATATTCCTTTGAGCATCAGCTTTTTCATTCTGTATCTCTAATTGCTGAAGCCTTTCACTTGTAGCTATTTCTTCATCTGAAACTATGCCATCTCCATCAGTATCATACTGAGCATAATGAGATCCTGGTTCTAATTGTTTAGGATTCATTTATACATCTCTTCAATCTTATTAAGAGATACATAATTATGCATATAATGATCTTTAACCAAACTAGAAGGAACTCCTTCTTGTTGTAATGGTTTATGTCTCCTCATTAAAGGTGGCACTAAAGGTACTATATCTTTACCATGTCTATAGCAAGTAACAGGTATCCTATCTAATAGTTTAAGTCTCCCACATCTAGGAGCACCAAAAGTAACAATCTGTTTAGGATATATTTCATCTCTTACCATTAAAGCACCTACAATAAGTGCTACTGCTCCTCCAAGACTATGACCAGTTAATTCTATATCATCTGGTTCTATATCTCTTTCCATACATTCAGCTAAACACTTAGGTACTAACCTTCTTGCAGCTTTAGCAAATCCTGCAGGAACCCAGCCTAACTCTGACATCCACCAAGGAAGTATTCTTAAATCTCTTAATACATCTTTAGGTTCATCAGTCCCTCTAAAAGCAAATACATTATCTCTAATAATTACTTCTATATTTGATTCTTCAAAATCAACTGAATTATAACTTTCAACGCATATTATGCTTAAATCCTGATGATTCATGTTATCTCAACCCATCTAGTATTAGCTTCATCCCACTCATAATTATGACCAGGACGATCTACTGGAGCTTCCCAAAGATAAGTCGAGTTGTTAAAAACCCAACTATTAAAAGGTTTAACAGGATTAAAGAAGCCTGTCCCATCATATCTATAACCAATTCCTGCATAATTCTTTCGTTGTCTCGCTGCATCGCCACTAACAATTGATTGATCGGCTACTGGTCCTGATGTTGAAGGATCGTAGTAAACTCCTCCTCTCATGTTGTAAGAGGTTTTTACCCAAGTGCCTTCCAGAGTTGCAATATGCTCTGCTTCAGCAACAATGACTGTTTCAACCACTCCATCTACTACTTTTGCATAATGAGCCATAGTTTAGCCTGTGTATGTTCCAGATGAAGTGAAGGTATGATAGGTATATCCTCCAGCAGAAGTGACTGTGCCTCCAGTAGCTTGCTGGCCGCCAGCATATCTAATAATAATGATGCCACTACCCCCTCCTGCGTTAGTTCCGTAGGTTCCGTTCATTCCTCCTGATCCACCTCCAGTATTCGCTCCCCCAGCAAGTGCAGTATATTGACTACCATAACCAGGATAGGTAAACCCAGGAGATCCTCCTCCAGCAGACGCAGATCCATTACTAGCTGTGGCAGATGCTCCTCCTCCCCCAGAGGCATAAGAAGTACCTAAAGATTTCCAATCTATACCAGTACCACCATTGCCAGGAGGAGTTGAACCAGCAGAGCCTTTTCCTCCACCACCACCGCCTCTCTTTCCAGAGCTACCTGCTCCTCCAGCATTTCCTTGACCACTTGTTCCTGCACCACCAGCTCCATTATTATGGGCAGATCCTCCTCCACCTCCACCAGAGCCTCCATCTCCTCCAGCAGCGTTTCCAGGTGAGCCTCCTCCACCTCCTGTAGCTGCTGTTGAGTCTATGCTGGAATTAGATCCTTGATTTCCCACAGAATTAACATTTCCAGCACCTCCAGCCCCTATGGTAATGGTATATTCTTGTAAAGGCGTTGCAGTAAAAGAAGAATCTAAAGCACCACCAGCTCCTCCACCTCCAGAGCCTTCTAGCTGAGATCCTCCACTACCGCCACCAGCAACAATAAGATATTCGGCTGAATAGGCTGCTCTAGGAGCCTTACTTACACCAAAACCTAATACTCGATACCCAAACATTGAATAATCCTAAGAATCGTTAGCTGCATCAGTTGTAAAGAACAGTTTAATGCCTAATAATCTGGCATCTCCTGATTGATCGTCAGCAGATACATCTCGCATTATCTGAAAGAATGTCATTGAATCAGCAGCAGCATTGGCAATAGTAACTGCTCCACTTACTGCAGATACGTCCATATCATTAGATGTTCCACTATGAGCTTTAGCAGTTGCTACTACATTTGTTCCAAAAGCAGTATTAATACTTCCATCGTCTACTGTAGAACCTCCTGATAATCCCCACGCAACTGTACCTGTATTCGTACCTGTTACTGTAAAGAAAGCCTGAAAAGTAACAGTTCCTTCATTCCAGCTTTTAGGGAAGGCTACAGTAAATTGTGCATTTTCATCAGAACTTGCATCAAAATCTAAACATTTTAATTCAGGCCCATTAGATAATTCTACTTGTGTTAAATCTGCACATCCATTGGTTGAATTTGGATACATGGCTGCTGCAGGAACATAGATTGTTTCTAATCCTGCTTGCTTCAGAGTCCCTACACCATCTAACTTATTTAGTTCTGCTGCAGTAGAGGTAACATTAGTTCCACCAATATCTAAGGTGGTCATACTGACTTCACCTGCTACTGTTAAAACGCCATCTGCTACTGTCATTAAATCAGTATCGTCAGTGTGGCCTATTGTTGTGCCATTAACGATTACATTGTCAACCGTCAAAGTAGTTAGCGTTCCTAGTGATGTAATATTAGATTGAGCAGCTCCTGTAACTGTTGCAGCAGTTCCAGAAGCATTACCTGTTACATTCCCTGTTAATGGCCCTGCGAAAGCATCTGCAGTTACAGTCCCATCAAAGAAAGCATCTTTGAATTCATTGTCAGACTTACCAAGATCAATGATATTGTCTGAGCCTGGGTACAATGCACCATCTTCAAGGATTAATTGCTTTTCATTACCAGCATAGAAGTTAATCTTGTCAGCATCTTCAAAGTCGATCTTGGTCTGATCGTCTTCTCCTATTTTAATATCAGTAGCTAAAAGAGAAGTAATATCTGTCTGGGCTGCATTAATGGTAAATGTAAGATCATAGGGATCTCCATCAGTACCATTATCTGTATCAGTCCAGTTAATATCTATTCCACCGCCTTCAACAAACTTTACTTCTTTAGCATTAGAAATAGTAACTTCAGTACCATCACCATCTTCTAATATCCAATTACTCATTCCAGCGTTGTTATCAACATAAGCTTTAATTGATTGTTGTGAGGCAATAGCAGTAGCACTGTCAGAAGACATATCATCTTCATCAACAAAACTTTTACCATCTAGAATATTTAATTCTGCTGCAGTAGAACTGACTGCTGTGCTGCCTAATACGAATTGACCATCTGGAACAACTACTCTAGCAGCTCCTCCTAAGATTAAATCATCTACTGACGCATCCCAAAGCATGTATGCACTTGCTGCATCACCAAAAAACTTAACATCATAACCAGTATCATCGACACCTACAGTAACAGTAGCATCAATTTGTACTGCACCATCTATATCAACTGCGTCTAAGTTTGTAGTACCATCTATGTCTGCATTACCACTTATATCTAGTGAACCTGCATCAAGTTCTCCTGATAAAGTAATATTTCTAAATGTTCCAATATCTTTATTGGAATCAACAACAACACCTAAACTAGCTGTTACAGTTCCTGCTGTTACCGCATCTAGAACATTTAATTCTGCGGCTGTTGTTGTTACAGCAGTTCCACCAATAAGAAGTTTATCTTTAACTATATCAATAACTGCTCCACCAGCAGTTAATAACTTATCTGCACTTTCATCCCATAGAAGGTAAGCACTTGCTGTAGCTCCAAAGAATTTTACATCTACACCTGTGTCATCTACACCAAATGTAGTTGCTCCATCTATTTGAACTGCTCCGTCAATATCTACAGCATCTAAATTTGTTGTGCCATCTATGTCTACATTGCCAGAAATATCTAATGAAGCTGCAGCTATTTCACCGCTTACATCAACAGCACCATTAATATCAATAGTAGTAGCAGTTAATTCTATTTCTGTATCAGAGACTAAATCTAATACTCCATCAGCACTTTGATGTATATAAGTTCCTGAGTCCCCAAACTGAAATTGTCTAGTGCTATTAAGTAAAATACCTGTATCAGCTACATGAGTAAGTGTAGTGTCTTGATCATCCCCTAAATTAATAACAGCCCCATCTGCCAAGAATAGGTCACTAAACTCTAATGAAGATGTGCCTAAAGCAGCACCATCTGAAGCATCTGGAACAAAAGCTGTTGTAGCTGTAATAGTCGTTGCTTGAAATGTACCATTAGTAGTTAAACCAGTATCAGCTACATGAGTAATATTTATATCTTGATCATCACCAAAATATATTATTGCTCCGTCTGCTAAATAAAGATCACTAAACTCTAGTGATGTAGTACCTAGTGCAGCCCCATCTGAGGCATCAGGTACAAAAGCTGTATTGGCAGTAATAGTTGTACCAACAATAGTAGTAGCAGAGCTTGCTCCAATCGTTGCTCCATCAACTGTACCGCCATTAATATCTGCAGTATCTGCAACTAAAGCATCAGTAGTAACTGTTCCATCAAAGTAAGCATCTTTAAACTCTAATGAACTTGTCCCTAGATCAATATCATTATCTGTAACAGGAACAATAGCTCCATCCTGTACTCTTATTTGTTCTACTGCACTAGAAGATACTTCAACATAAATACCCCATCTATTATTAGTGCTATCAGCTTCAATCTTGTTTAAAAAATCAAGATCGCCAATCTTATAGATACTACCCCCCTGGGCAGATGATCCATCATGTCGATGTCCTGTAGCAGCAGCATCACTAGATGAATAAGCAAATGAATTTAAAAGCTGGTTATATTCATTATTGAATAATGCGGCTGTGATTGTATCTCCATCAGAGATTGTACTTTGTCTTGTATATGAATAAGCCATTTATCTATTTCCTGCCAGAGGGCATATAATCTATATAAAACCCATTAATTGAGTAAGGAGATTTTTGATCATCACTTTTAATTCTAAGTGATAGCGTATACCCGCTTCCTTCTACTGCTTGTCTTACAAGAGGATTTGCTGTTGATCCAAAAATAGCACTACCAAAAGTACTATCTGAGCTACCAAAAGTAGCTGGTAAAGGAATACTGTCTAAAGTATATAAAGCAGGTTGAGGTGTATCTGAACTTTCAAAATCATACTTAACATGTAAAGCTGGCTGTATCTCTCCTTCTGGAGTTAGTGACATCTTTACATATTTAATAGTTTTTCTTGTACCAATATCTCCAAAATCAAGATCAGGTGTGTAATAAAGAGATTCTATATTTGAAGCAGTTCCTGCAGTATTAAATGTACTTCCTGTATCATGGTTATAAATATATCCTGTATTATCTCCATGATAAGCTTGTTCTACTCCATCATCATCAAAATTAGATGTAAAACCATTTGCCTGAATTCCTTTGGTTTCTGACCATTCAAAACCATTAGGAGTTAATGTCCCTATAATTCCTTTAGATACTCCAGCACTTAAACTGGTATTTGTATAAAATAATCTATATTGGGATTTACTTCTAAGAACACCACTACTAATAGTGTAGCTATTAATACTATTAGCAATCGTAGTTACTATTTTCTGTATCTGCCTACTAACAGAACTTAACTCTACGTCACCAATACGAGCTGTACCTGCTACAGTACGAATACCATCAGGGCTTAAAAATACCAGATCACCTCCGATTTCCTGAACACTATGTCCATCCAGACAACCAACATTCTTAGTTATAGGAACAATAGCAATATTGTCACTATCACTTATATTAATAAGCTTAAAAATACTGTTTTTACAGAATATAATAAGATCACTACGAAAGCTGGCAAGCCCTACAACAGCATCTGTTAACTGTATACTTCCTGCTCCTGATCCACTAAAAGAATCAACATCAAAATTAGAACTATAATAAATAGTATTTTTAGCTGTAGGTGCTCCTCCTACTACAAAATGATTTTCATGCATTACGCCTACTGTAGGAGCAGTTGTACTAGAAACTGTTATTTCACTTGCAAAGAAAGTTCTATCTGATAAAGCTCCTGTACCTGTCATTTTAAAAAAGAAAGGTTTATTGGCTCCATCACAGATAAGAAGTTCCCCATAGTCAGACGTACCTTCAAATATTGCAAAAGTGGTCCTTCCCTGACTTGACCTTGCCGATACTGAACGCCCTGTAAAGGTACTGTAGTTATCTCCACTTCCTGAAACACTGGCTCTATTCAATGTTAACCAGCTTGTTCCATCCTGACTAAAAAATATTCCTGTGCCTGAACAGACAACAAGACCATCTGCATAGACAGTCATTCCAAGAATAGCATTACCAGAATTAGGTCTTGCTGAAGATCCTCCTCCATACAGGCTAAACCCATTAATGCGTCTATATCCCCCATCAGGATCAACTTCAAAGTTAAGTAACTCTGTAGCCAATCCAGGGTTTCGCATTAACTCAAGTTGATTTAGATTTACATTTAAACCACCTCGACATGAAAGGGCAAAAGGCTGAGACATTAGAGAAACCTAATTCTATCGTCTTTAAAGTAACCTGGAGTAGATTCCATCAGATTTAATTTCATCAAACGTAAGCCTCTTTTATAATCTTCTGAAGCAAAAGCGGCTGCTTGAGGATTTTCTTTAAATTGATGAATGTAATATCTAGCTCTAGCCAAAAGAACAGGTTTATAAGTATTAGGAAATACTATCTGATCTCCATGAGCATCCAGTTCTGTAGGAAGATCATAAGCATAAAACCATATACGATATACTTGATCTGGAATAGGACTTAATCCAAATTTTCTAAGATCAGGACTTTTAATTACTCTGTCAGGAACACCATAATTTTGAGTATCAGCATCATCTTTATTCTGAGCTACTCTAAAATAATCTTTCCATTCTTCTGTTGTAGTAAATCGTAGGTTTTTAACTGTGTAAGGAGCAGATTCTCCTGATACACCTACAGTAGTTAAAAGAAAATTATCCCAATCGATAGAACCATAATCAGTAGTTAAACTAGAGCTACTGCTTTTTAATAAATACCATCTGGTTCCTGCTACTGTTTCTATGTATACATTTCCATACATAGGATCAGTTGCACCGCTAAGTGCAGTCGCAAGGAAAGGCCATTGAGGTTCTTCATTTACAATATCAAGATAAGCTCTATTAATACTATCTTTAACATGAGCCTGAATACCTATAGCAGATGAAAAAGTAGAACTGGTTAAAGAAACTTCATTTAGTTCTCTAAGTAATTCATTTGATAAGTTTAAATAAGTTTCAGCCATGACTATTTCTTATGAGTTTTTTGAATAGGAAAGTTTACAAACTTACTTGAGCCTTTATGAGGTTTATAACCATCTTTAGGATCTTTCATTAATTTATAGCCTTTCTTTTGTTTCATCCAATGATAGCCTTTAGGTGCTTCTACTTTCATTTAGAGACTTTTATTCTGACTTCAAGTGCATGTTCTTTTTCACCATATCCAGTAGCTACTGCCAGTACATTACTTTTAGTAGCACAATGGCGTTCAAGTTCCTGAATATCTGAATAAGAAGTTTGTGAATTATAAGTATCTGTATTTTCAGCCATCTATTTTACCTTCTTTCACTTTTGATTTATCAGACCTAAAAATTCTGTCATAGTTATCTGAGTATTTTTCACGATTTTCATTTTTAAGAAAACGGCCTCTTATTTTAGAAGTTCGTCTTGCACTCATCCTTATAGGATCTTTTTCACTTCCTAATTGAGGCATATTCTATCCTTATTAAAATGGGGAGCTGCCGAAACAACCCCCCATGTTTTAATATTAGTCGATGCCGTAAAAGGCAGAAACTAATGCTTCACCACGCAACACTTTGGCTCCGTAGACATGAAGTCCACGAACAATATCTCCAAAGCTGTCAGGATCACGAATTACTTCAGTGCTAGTAATCGTCTGAGCTGTTGCAGTAGATGAAATATGTCCAGCAATAACCTTACCTGCTGCATTAGAAGTATCAGCAATGTTATTACTCTTATACATATTAAATCCACGCAATAGACCAGAAGATACCAGACCATTCCGTATCGAACCTTGACCAGCGTTATAGTCTACAGAAAGTAGCTTGGAAGAACTTGAAGCCAGGACTTCATAGAAGTCAGGACCAGCAAGGAACCATCTACCTTCTTCAGGTACATTTTGCTCATCTAGCAAACGAGACATGCGACCCATAACATCGATAGGATCATGCTCTGAAGAGTCAAATCCAATATCTAAGTTACCAGTACCATCAAAAGTACCAGCCGCAAGGTCAGTTGCATTGTCAGAACCTAATACATGATTAGGACTTGACGAAGATACACCTGAAAACATAGCTGCAATTACACCTTCATCAAAGGCATCACGCAAAGCGTAGGCAGCAGATGATGTAGCAACATCACGAAAGTTTACATGAGACATATTAGTTTCAATATCATCAACAATAAACTTGAATGCGTTTGCAGTATCTACGATTAAACTAACTTCAGCGTCAGTCAACTTAGTCTGCGTTACATCCTGCCCTCTCTCATACTGATACACAGTGATTGCGGGTTCTTTAATTATTCTTACTGTGTCGCCATATCCAGCAATTTCGCCAGCATAATCTGTATTGGTTATAGCTTCAGCTACAGATGCTTTACGAAAAAAGTTTAGAACCTGCTTGGAATAGACCTTGGGTAAGAAAAACGAATTGTTTTGATTAGCTACAGAATTACCAAAGTTAGCATTGGTATCTGTACTAGGCTCAAACAAAGCGTCTGATTGGTTATAAGCCATTTTATATTTCTCCTAAGAAAAGAATTTATCCTTTACGAACTCTTCCCTCATCAATAGCTTGTCGAATTTCTTCTTCATGCTTATCAAACTGATCAAGGGACATTTTCGCAATTTCAGTTTCTGTCCAAATCTTTGCTTGTTGTGGTTCTACATTGGTTGTTTTAGTAGAAACCATATCAGCAGCAGATATTTCAGACTGCGGTGCAGAGTTTGAACGTCTTTTTGGAGAGCTTTGTCCTTTCCCAGATTCCATTTTATAAAGATCAATAGCTTTTGATGCTAATTGAACATTATCAGGATTACGATAAATCCAATCTTGTATTTGATCAGGTTGATCTTCAGCCCATGTATGAAAATCATCAGAACCACGAATGTCATCATAGTCAGGATGATTTTGTTTCATTGCCTGTTCAGCTTCACGCATTGCAAGTTCTCGTTCTCGCTGCTCAATAGCAGAAAGGCGAGGTTGCAAATTCTCTACCTGTTCAGATGCAATATTATGCGCTACAGATTCAACTGTTTCATACAAATCAGGATTAGCTTCTCTAAACTCTTGAAGTTCTTCTTGAGATTTAGGAGCTTCGTATTTAGGTTGAGATTCTTGCATTTGAGTTTGTAAATCCAACTCTCTTTGCTTGAACTCGCCCATTTTCTGATCGTAATGTTTCTTTAGATCATCGTATCTCTTTTTATAATTATGGTTAGTAGTAGAAGTATCTTCTTCAGGGGCCGACTTTCTTTTTTGTCGGGTAGCCTTTTCAGGTTTAGGAACTTCATCATCATAATACAATTCATCAGCTTGAGGCATACGTTTACCATCTGCCTTGTGCCAAGGTTTTTTCATATTATAAGGATTAGATTCCCTTTCTTCTTCTATCATTTCTGTTTCAGACATTACTCTTTCCTTTTCTAAGGGGCTTGTTTTCTTGCAAGGTAGCCAATTCTAAACGTCTAAAGAATTCGGGGCTTGTCTTATACAAGGTAGCCTTATTTTAATTTCCACCTAATAAACTAGGAGCACGATTAGCTCTCAACATATTTTTCTTTATTTCATCTTGAGCTATTTTTTCATAATCAAGAGGATTTTCATCCTTTTGCTTATACATTAACATGCCACCTTCTTTTTTAGGTGATCTCATCATGCCACCATCATAGGCACGTTCAGCATCATCCATCATTTCTTGGAGATTGTCTGCACCCATTTGATCGGTAGCTTTTTTGGTGAATACAAACTCGCCATCTGACAATCTGGCAGGTATTGAGTCTGATACACCTGTTCCTGGTCCTTCAACTTCTCCAGAACCAGTAAACTCAGAAGCAGTCGTAATCACCTTGTCAAATATCTGACTTAGTTTTGGATCTGTTTCTAAAGCGTTCATCAAGTAACTCTGTTCTTCATCATCCAGAGATTGATCAAGAACAAAGTCCATGTATTTATCTTCCATTTCTGCATCAGGTAATTGTGATGCTTCAGCTTCTGCCATTTCTTCAGGAGGTATATTAGGATAAGTATCTTCAGGCATATCTGATTCCATCTCTGGTGGAACCATTAATGATCCTTCCTCTGTAGTTATAGGAGAACTAGTTTCTTCTATTACTTCCTCTTTTATTTCTTTACCTTCAGCATAATTTTTTCTTAATAGTGAACCTTTGTTACTCATTATCCTCACTCCTGTTCTTAGCTTCGTTCACGCTATCCTTCAACTGCTCTAGGCGTACCAGCAAATTCACCTTCCCCTGGCTGCGGTATATTTCCTGTTCCGATGTTGCCCCCACCAGTACCTGTAACTCCAAGTCCTTGAGCTTCTGGAGGTAATCCTTCAGGGGTTCCCATAGCTCCTTGTTGTTGGTTATTGGGGCCAGCTTCTTCGCCAGTTGCTTGTCCAGCATTTTGCATTCCTATTATTCTTGCCATAATTGCTGCTTCATCAGGATCATTCATTAACTCATCAGGATCTAATTCAAGACTGACTGCCAATTCACTGATTAGTTTATTAACTTTAATGAAAGGAGCTACAGCAGGGTTTTGTATAGTTTGTAAGAAAGTAGTGAGTCTTTGACTTCTTACTTCTTTTTGCATCAAGCTACTTGTGCCTGTCGCTTTAACTTCAAGATCTCCTTTGACATCCAATTTATCATTAAGAAATTGCATGTTCCATTGAAAGTAAGCTTCTCCAATAGGTTTAAGAAGAAAATCATCAAGATTCTTTATGACTGTTTTAATATTCAAACTAGCTGCACCTAGTAACATTGACATCCCTGAAGCTGTACGAGTCATACTCTGTACGCCTGTCATGCCATGTGAGTAACTAGGTATTCCTGTTTGTTCATCTGCAAGCTGTCTGAACTTATCAAACATCATCATGTTTTCAGTAGAAGTGTTAGGAAACTTTAATCCATTAATTGCCTGACCTGGAACTCCAGCTTGTCGTCTGAATATTTTACCAGGATAGATTTCCATATTCTGTCCACCAACAAGAGCTGATTCATCTACATCAAAAACCAATGAACCAGAAAGAGCCAGATTATCTATTGCCATACGAGCATGACCATTCATAATCTTTTGAGAGTCATCCATATTTTCAGCTACTCCTATACCAAAGAAGCTGTAAGGATTTCTTTCATAAGGAAATGCGTGATAAGGAATTCTAAAAGGTGTAAATGGGTTTACAACTGATCTTAGTAATTTACCATTACACATCCATGCATTGATCTGTACTTCATCAAGATCATCAACATTCTCATCTATTTCCATTCCTATCTGTCGAGCATATTCAGCATCCATGACACCCCAATACTCTATAACTTCATACTGTCCTGCCCCATAAGTTTCAGATCTTGAATCATCTTTTAATGATGACTCATAATCTTTTTCTTCATAATTAGGTCCAGCAGCAAGAGCTTCACGAATTGCATCTCTATTAAAATAAGGCATGTTCGCAAGTGAACGCAATTTTGTTCTATTCATCTTATGACGATGAAAAGCATATTCACATTCATTCATGTTTGTTGCATTAGGATCAGGAAAGAAATCCCAGATAGAAACAAATTCTATACGAGGCACTCTTACATTAAGAGGGCTGTATACTCTGTTTCCTTCTTCATCTTCTTCCCATTTATTTAATGTCTTATTAAAATTAAATGGTCCTTTAACAATACCTGTACCAAACAATGCTGATTCAAATAAAGCATTTCTTATTTCACTTGATCCATTTGATTCTTCAATCTGATCATGGATAAGTTTTTCCATGCGTCTTGAAGATTCTTCTGCAGGAGAAACTCTGAATGCTGTAGGGTCTAAAGAAGGACCATCTACTAATTCATTTTCAAGTGCTTTATCAAGTGGCACAACATCAAACTTACCACTATCAAATGTTGCTCCTGGTTTAAGAGTTTTACCATCTCCTTCATAACCTACATCAAAAGGATTTTCATCTTCTTCAGTAGTACCGCCTTCTCTAGGAATAGAAGTTTCAAGCCCAGGAATAGGAGTATCGTTATCAAGATGGGCATGTGTTGCAATGCCTTCTGGCATTTTTGTTGCTGAAATACCAATAGGAAACTTGTTAGCTCCAAATATAACATCAACTAATTGTCCAAAGGCTGCAAGAACTTTTGTCTTGGTAACTTTAACAAAGACTCTTGATTTTTCAGACTCTCTGAATCTAATATCTTTGTTATACATTCCTCGATAATTTTGATACGCAGTTATCCAACGACTTTCATCATTATCTCTGGAAGCAACAGAGCGAACATATCTATCAGTCAATAACGAAACAAGATTCTGTTTAAGGTTTTCTTCAAGCGAAAGTTCAAGACCTTGCTCATTTTCTACCTTATCAAAATAAAGCTCATTTGCTGTTAAATTCTTTTCGTCTTCAGCCATGAATTATTCTCGTCTAATCAAAGAGACTAGCCCAAGTGGGCCGTACTTGAGCTAGTCAGGAGTATGCCGAAAAATAAATTCCCGACATGAGACAAAACAAGGTTCTTATTGATCAGGTGTAGCACCAAGATGCAAGAACTCAACAAGATAAGTAACAGTCGTTGCAGCAGTTGCAAGATCATTAGCCAAAGGCTTCAAACGAGCATAAAGAGTTCTTGCTGATGCTGAATACAAGGTTGCTGCAATAACAATTGCTTCACTTGTTGCAGGACCGCCTACAACACCAGCAGTTGTTGATGTGCTTACAAACTGGTTAGCTGCGTGTCCATGTGAATTCTGAATAATGTAAAGTGGTGCGTTAGCTGCCCAAGTTACTGCAGAACCACCATCATCAAGGATAGCTTCCTCATCAATAATTTGTCCACCGCCAGCAGCAGTACCTAAATCAAAATCTACATCATCACCTGATGCTCCGGCAGTAACAATGTTACCAGCAGGAATAGCAATAAGATTTTTAATAATAGTATCTGCAGGTTGTGTAAAACTTACATCATACGTTGCATCAGCAGTCACAGCGATTGTGCCTGTAGTTACAGAAGTCCATGAAGTCAGAAGATTGTCTGCAATCTCACGAACATCAGTTGTTCTTGCTGAGTTCCTTCCTGTGTCTCTTACGTTATAAACTGGATTAGCCATTTTTGTCTTGTCTCCTCCCTATGGGGATATTTAAAATTTTCTGTATTGTTTAAATCTTATTACCAGAGGTAGCTTATATAAACTATTATTTAGAATAATACAATAAATATTATTTACAACTAATATCCAAAAATATTATCTGCAGGAGTATAAGCCTGTTCTAATCTTAAATGCCTAAGTTGAGATACAGGATCATTAACTCTTGGTCTGGACATAATCAGATATCTTAAAGCATCGTAAGCGTGGTCCTGTGCTTTGGTGTCTACATCTTCAGGATTAGACTGATCAAGAGGAATACTTTGTAATTCTCTTATTAAATTCGGACAGGTATTAAATATCTGTATTTTTGGTCTGCCGCTTGCCTGTATACGCAGATACTCATGTATCTGTATTTTCCCTTGAATTCTGTTTTTATCAGATCTTCTTAGCTTGTGTCCCTGTTTAACCAGAGTCTCTCCTACAGTAGGACCAGTAGTCCCTGTTCTGTTCCATGCAGCAGTATCAAGAACACCTGGAACTGAAAAAGGATCTTGCATTTCCATTTCTGTAATTGCATACCCAAGATCCTGTCCTGTTAGTCCTTTTTGATATAATTCCCTATATACAATAAGTGTGCCATCAGTAGAATCGACTGTAGCCCATATACAGGCAGACTCACTGGCATAGCCATAGTCAATGCCTTTTGCTCTTTCCCAATTGAAAGGAATCTGAAAAGGAGGGATAACATGTATGTCAATATTGAATTCTGTAAATGCTGCTCCCTCATTAACATCCCAATTACCCTCTAACAGTTGTTTACGCTGTGTAGGAGGCAAGGCTTTAAGCATCTGTTCATAACGACCATCTTCTGCTAAATAAGGATTATCTTCTAATCTGGCAGGGATAAACTTTCTTGTTAGTCCATCAGCCCCTTCAAAGCTAGTATCAGGTATACAGGGATCAATATATCTTTTCTTTACCCAATGTGCTCCTACACCGCCAGGGTTGGCAGTACAACGCATATAAGGGATTATCTTTGAATCAGTAGTTCTTAATCTTGAAGCCAGATAATTCCAGCTAAACTCTGTTGGCAGGTGTGTAATCTCATCAAACCCTATCCAGCTATAAGCTTGTCCCTGATAACGATACACATCTGCATCCCTTTCAAGGAAACCAAACTCTATTTTGGCTCCTGAAGGAAAATTCCACATTTTCTCCACTTCTCTGTATTTACAACCTGGAAAGGCTTTAGGATAGAGTTCTCTTGATTTATCTATGAGTTCTCTTAGTTCCGGCATGGAACGTCTGATAATCAATGCTCTGTGAACAGCTCTGTGTGCGTATCGTAGGGGATCTACAAGCATCGCATAAGACTTACCTCCTCCTGCTGCTCCCCCATAGAGTACATCTGTTTCTGATGCGGCCAGGAATTCTGTTTGTGGTCCTTCATTAGGAGCAAACACAACTGCTTGCTCTATATCATTTTTAAATACGTCTGATATAGGCTCTATGTCTACAACTTTACCATGTATGGTAGATTTATCAGGTTCTTCACTTAGTTTCTTAAATACTTTTTCTTTGTCTCTTAGTCGTTGTTTAGTTGTAGATAATTTACCTTCTAACTGCTTAACACGCTTTCTATCCTGTCTGATGCGTTGTTTAGCATCTTTGTCTTTTTTGACAGCAGAGTGATAGGTGTATTGTCTACGCTGCTTACCTTCTTTCTGTAAGTAGTTAGAGAATGTCTGATGAGATATCTTAGCGTCAGGTATTTTAGATTTAATATAATCTATTGCCTGTCGTAATGAAGTCAGTTCTTCTTTTTCAAAAAGCTGTAAAGCTTCTTCTAAGGTTTCTAAATGGCCTGGAATAGCTTCCAGTAGTTTAGTGTCTTCATTGTAGACATAGCCAAAAGGTGTTAACCCTTTGCCTTTAGGTTTAGTCTTTGGAAATCTCATCATAATCAGCATCTACTGTTGATGGTTTCTTTGCAGGAAGAATGAATAATGCCCCTGTATTGTCTGATATATTATGATTAACGTCTACCCTATCTGCTTTTCCAAGCCCTATGCGGTCTAGAATCGTCTGTGCGGCCTGAACTTTAACATTTGACTGTGGGATAGGGGCATCAGCTTCCATGACCTCTACGAGCTTCATAGCAGCCTTAGGAGCTGATTGTGCTAATATCTCTG
>Ga0315315_10000193_pt1 | contig 47190 bp, 66 predicted proteins | sample M140m3416metaG_FD_203699 | JGI IMG/M metagenome (GOLD analysis project Ga0315315, IMG submission 203699) | Ammonia-oxidizing marine archaeal communities from Monterey Bay, California, United States - M1 40m 3416 | ecosystem: Environmental > Aquatic > Marine > Intertidal zone | place: USA...
ATGATGATGAGGAATCTGTTGAGGAATATCAGGCTTAAAAAAATAGACATATTAATTATCATATGGAAACGGAATTAGGAAATCCCATAGAGTACAGCCCGCAGCTTATCGACGATAAACAGGTGGACGAACCCATCCAAGAGCAAACTGAACAACAGTTCTATATGCAACCCCCTCCACCATCTTTTATGTATCCACCCCAACACATGACAGACGCACCGAGAGTTCCAGATTTTCTAAATTCACTGGATAAGGTTGCATACATAGTTATATTTGTGGCCTTTATTTTAGGCTTCTTCATGGGTAAGACTATGCAACCAGTTATCCTTCGCCCCGGGTGAGGCTGGTAAGAAGTCCTTTACCGATGTGCTTTCGTCCTTTAAAAGTTTTTCCGATCTTCTAGTAATTGCTGGTCTAATTACACCGTCAGTAACTACTTCAGAAGCCAACGACATTTCATCCTCCAACGCACTTATACGTGTTATCCTAAAATTTTTGGGGTGGCCAAAACTAACGTATCCGACCTCACGTGGTCCTGTATTCTTATCATTTTCAGCCTGATCTGCGAGAGCTTTTTCGACGCGTTGTTTATAGTCTGTTGCCATCGTATTATTAAGAAGGTATATTTTTTTTAATAATATGATCACATTATGTTTTTGATTTTTAATTTTTTTACGCCTTAGATGTAACCTCTTCGCCATCATCCTTCGCCTCAGTAATCTCACCGAGTTGGGGCTCTTCGGGAATAGAAAGTTCAGCCTCGCGCTTCTTCTTACGCTCCTCGATCTCGACCTTTACAATCTCGTCGGCTTTCTTCACGAGCTCTTCCATCGGAGCATCCGGTGTCTCACTCTTGAGACGTTCGATAATATCTGCGGGGTGGCTGATAGGGGGTTCATCTGGCTTGGTGTAAAACCTAGAATTCTCATCACCGGGCTTATCGTACACGGCTGACTCGACCATATCACGCTTACGCTCGTTGAACATCTGAGCAGCCAAAGCCTGGTTCTCCTTGTAGCCAGTCATAAGTTCTTCGAGCTTTTCATTGGTATAATGTGAATCTTCAATCGCCGCAGGGTCGGGTGGAATTAAGAGCCACTTATACATGTCAACTACATAAATATCAAAGGTTGAATCCTCCCTTTGAAGACGCTTCGCGTGCGAGGCTGCCTCGTCACGAGTACTGAAAGCGCCTCGAATCTTGATTCCAAACTTATCATTCTTCTGGGGACACTCGGGTCCAACAATACTGAGGCACGCAAAAAGCTGACCCGGGACGGTCGTATAATCCTGTTCAAGAGACATTATGAATATTTAATGCATGAAAACTTTAAGCCAGTAAACTTAAGTCGGATAGTCAATTAAAGTTTTTATCAGTTTATAAAGTATGGAGGAGTTGCGTCGATTACATAATAACGAAAAACGGATGCTCATTGAGAGTGTCTGTGAACCCGGAATAAGTGTACTCGATGTCGGATGTGGATTCGGTGGGGATCTTCAAAAATGGTTTAAGATGAAAGTCAATATCAACATGTGTGAACCAAGTGCTGAGGCTTTGGAAGAAGCTAAAAGACGGGCTAAGAATATGAAGATGAGAGTTAATTTTTACCATGGAGACATTCGAGCGTGTCCAAATCGCAAATACGATGTAGTGTGTTATAATTTTGCTTTACACTACATATTTGAAAGCCGCGATTTATTCATGTCAACTCTTCGAGAAGTCAAAAGACGGGTGAAACCCGGGGGTCGATTGATCGGAATCATCCCGGATTCGGAAAAAATTATTTTTAAAACGCCGTTCAAAGATGAGATGGGTAATTTTTTTCGTATGAAAGGGACGAGTAACGGTGATTTTGGTGAGAAACTGTTTGTACATTTATGTGATACACCTTATTACGCGGATGGACCTAAATCCGAACCAGTGGCGCATAAAGATATGCTCATAACACACCTTGAAAATATGGGTCTAATGATGACACGTTGGGAAGGGTTAAAGGGAAACCCTATCTCCGAATTATACAGTAAATTTATATTTACGTATAGTAGAGATGATACTACCGATACTCGTCATCGTTAATATAGTTTTATGGTACACGATTCGAAGAGAGCCTGTACTAGAGGAGGTGAAAGAGCGATATCGCACCCTCAGGGAACACCTGAAAAAAACCGATGACCAGAAGTTTCGTATGTTACACGATGAAATTCCCATCGTCGCCTATAAAGGGTCTTTCGTGAGAGGTGTAGGATATAACACGAACAAAGGTCAGGAGATAGGTTTATGTATCGACGGTAAAGTAAATCACGTGTTCCATGTATTATTACACGAACTCGCGCATTGTACGGTGGATGAGTATTCTCATAGTGACGATTTTTGGAGTAACTACGAAGAACTTCGGAATGAAGCTATAGCTATAGGGGTGTACGACAATATAGGAACTTTGACCCCATTTTGTGGTAAACAGATTGTTGATAAATAATCTAGGTTAATATAAATGTCTAACACAGGCTTACGACAACCCGATTTCTTTCCAGGTCTAGATCCTACCAGGTGGAGTCAAACGATAGGTGGATCGCTGCTTCTGTGGATGTTAGTTATGGTTGGTATGTTTCTTACCCGTGCAGAATGGGTGCCGTACGAAGCTAATATCGCTCTCGTCACCACGATTCTCCCCTTTTTAGTATACGTGTTAGCTAATAAAACTATCATCGTTAGTGGAAAAACTGGTTATGTGTTTCTAGCCCTTCTCCTTGCAGGTGGAATCGTATACGGACTGTCTCAGGTGATAGGTGATCTCAAGGATATATTCGAGAATTACGGGAAAAAGGACGCTAAGAAAGCATGGCCTGCACTTCTAACGATATGCTTATCATGGATTCTTATGATCGGAATTATCTCGCGATTAGGATTAATTGATTTTAGTCTTCCATACGAGACAATTTAAAAGTATTTGCGAGCGATGTAGAACACGACACCGGCAACTGCGCCGGTAGAGGCTAAGCCTACGAGACTACGATTACCCTGAACATTTAAAAACCTGGGAACCGTATTCGCGAGCTTTTCTTGAATTGGTTTACTCACGGCGACACCCGTGGCGAAAACAACAATAAGTGTATGTAACTGTTCATCGGTGAGATCGAAGGGGTTCTTCTTTGCGGGATTCTCGGTCTTTTGGGCGGCAGCCTGAACCTGGGGCATCATAGCGTTAGCCTGCGCCACCTGAACTGCACGGGGGTCGACCGCCATAAGAGGGGGTTCGAGATAAGCGCCGTCTTGGGGACCACCTAAAACATCTGTGATGGGAGTAGAGTCCATGTTGTCTTTATAATCATGTATATTTTTTTCTTCATTGATTTCGGGCGCGTATGCACTAGACCTATTTTCTGGTACAAACGCGTTAGACCTATTTTCCATGTCTATAGGAACCATACCATCGGAACTTTCGGACAAATTCATCGTATAAATATCAGTCGACATGTATATGTATATTCGACTTTTTAAGAATCGCTTTTTTTATGCACGTACTGGTGCATAAAAAAAGGATATCCAGTACGGGGCTCGAACCCGTGACTTCGGCGTTGCTTTCATGACGATGAAGTCATTTTATATACATTGTTGTATAAGCACCGCGCTCTAACCAACTGAGCTAACTGGATTCTATAATAATTTAGTATCGTATCTTTAAGTGTATAAAGATATGACGAGCGATGTATTAAATGACGAACGTTGATACACGACCAGAAGAGTATTATGAGGACTTTCTCGATCAACATCTTAGAACCATGGAATCGCAACTGCAAAGGCAACATAATCCAGACACGTTCCGTGAGGATATAAATAAAATGGTTACCGAGATTCACACGGCTTTAGGCTCTGGGCATAGTGAACGCGTGTATCATAACGCCTTTGAGGTAAGTCTTCGCGAACTAAACATTCCTTACGAATCGGAACGACATGTTCCTATTTATTATAAGCATCATGTCGTGGGTACGGCGCGTGCTGATATTATCGTGCGCAGAAGTACGGTTCTCGAACTTAAAACGGTTAAAAGTCTTAATGATATCATGATCGCACAAGCTAAAAAGTATTTAACACAACTTAACCTGACGTCCGCCTACCTGATTAACTTTCCACCGGGTGAAGGGTCTGCGCCCCAGATTGCGGAAGTTACACTGTCGGAATAAATTCCCATTGGAGATCTCTACAAATCGCTTTCCAGATAACATCCTGTTGATGAAGTTTCTCTTTGGATTTGAGGAGAGGAAAGTATTGCAGGTACTCGTCTTCGGATAACAATTCACAGAATTTAAAAAGTACGTATGAATAACTTAAAAAGTTTTTTCGTTCAGTCGGACAATTATCGTCGAATGGTTTCTGGATATCTCGAAACATCATTCGTAACTGTTCCTCAAGCTGTTGGGGCATCTTCGGTGGTGAAATACCACTCAAAATATTAGTGATAAACGGTACGTGTTCGTAAAACTTGTTCAGTTTGAGTTTTTTGAGCAGTGATCGAACTTTTGCATGTGTGATCTCAGTTACGGATTTAATCTTGATCTTCTTAAATTCATTCCTTAACTGATTAATAACCTCTGGTGGAATTGTAGTCATCTCTTGTGCCTGAAATTGTGAAAGCCACTCGTTAAAGTGATTATCGCGCTTATACGAATAATTGATAACTTTTGCAGACGTTTCCTGTTCCTCTTTATATGTAAGTTCTTCACTTATCAATATATCTAACACTACACCACACGAATCACATACCATTTCACTCTCATTTGTTTTGTACACGTTACTATCTGGGCACCGTGGGCATCGGTCGATGACTTTGCGTTCTATGGGGCGATCTATATTCCTTTTTTCGACGTTCACTAAATATTCGACGTAAATATCTTTTTTTTGTTTACCGGCCGTTTCTTTACAATTAAAAATATTATCGGTGGTAACTTCTCCTTCCTTCTCGTCGACGTACTGTCGTACGTATGGTATGCATCGGGCAATATAATCCGATAATTCCCGTTCGTATTCCCACCTGTTCGATGGATCACTTTCTATTTTATCGGTTAATTCGTCTACACGATTATTATACCTACTTAAAAAGTTACCTTCCATTTACGTTAATGAAAGTACTGCACAAGTTTTTAATTAACGTAATCTATAGTTTTAAAAGGGTGATGCATTTATTTTTCTCTAAACGTGATTATTCCATCGTTGAAACGTATATTGAATATTTTGTCGATCACTCCAAAGATTTTTCGATCGAGACAATGGAAGCTTCCGACCACCACCCCCTTTGGATACAAGAAAGTTATGGAATTTATCCTATCGTAAAATCGTACGGTATATGTTCACTAGATCTAGGGCGCGCTGGTATTCTCCCCGGTGACCCTATTCCCAAACCTCCTGAAGCCGTGACAAAAATGATTATTCGAATTAAATACTGGTGTAACAATCGTATATACAAATACATAACGTATAATCACGACTATACATGGCCACCTAAAAAGGTTAATACCATGTCGTTCCACATTCCGTTAGTCGGTGCACAATTACTGAGTTCGGATGACAAGCCAGTAAAAGACATTCTCGAAAAAATTAGACGCTACGCGGGTCCACACTCGGATTTTTATGGTGAGAAGATCTTCGTAAAAGATATGTTATTTTATGATGAATTCGCGCTAAAAAACAATCTTCCTCGCATTAAATTGAAAAACTGTCTAGGTATGATGAAAACGGTTGATACGATGACCGGATTCATGTCTGATCTTCGTTTACCTTAGTGGCGAGATAGAATTTCAAGTCTCCTAGGTTCGCGACATTGTACCGTAAAATCAAGAATCGGTTTTGATCCTCCTGCATAATCTGCACGGTTGAACACATACTAGTCGCCTTTGTGAAAATATTCATATATTTCAGTGAATATGTACCAGACATCGCGGGACATTCTTCCACACATTGAATTTCCGTCTCTTGGTTTGCAAAATCTCCCTTACATACGAGCCGTAAAATGTTTCCACCTCTGTGGATTTCTAATTCGTCTCCTATGTTAGACATATCTCTACAAATTCTCTGAAAATCGATGGAGGGTATAGGTGTATTAACCATCATATGCATTTCCGGAACTTCTATCTGATTTTCGTTGATATCAAGAAGCTTCAACTCAAACTTAGTGGATGTCTTTTTTTGTTCACTATGGATCTCGATATTCATGTGCTCTTTCGATCGAATGGACATGATCAGAATATCGTTTACGGTGATAGTTTTGAGAAGTTTATGCATATTTGTCATATTGACACCACAGTCGATCTCTTCGTCGCATTCATATTCTTCAAAATTCTCAGCCGGAAGATGCATATCGATAAGTGATGTCCGCGCCGTATCAAGTGTAACGATGTACATACCACTCGGCTTAAAGTAAATATTCACATCATTGAGAATATCTTTAAGAACTTCAAATGTAGACTTTATGGCCGCGGCTTGAACGGTCACAAGTTTCATACTATTTTGACCACAACTTAATTCTTTATATCCGTATAAGCAGAGTCTTCAACTTTACGACTAATTTTTGCCTCAAGTTCTGCAGTCATGGGTGGTTGTAAAGACCTTCCGTATTCTTCTATCGTGAACATATCACTCGTTCCTTCACCGTCGAGGGTTGTCGTATTTAGACTACCCCCAAATCCACACGTTTCAAGATCTTGTACTGGTAGAAGCGATTCCAACCAATTGTGAATTTCTTTCCCGACAAGGATCTTTCCATGTTTAGTCAACATCGTAGGAACCCTGGTAATTTTTGATCTGTACTGTGGAGGAATACCCAGTTCAGATACATTATGATATTGTACAATCTGTTTCAGTTGATTGTGACTGTTTATGAACGTTAACACCTCCATGCTATGTTTACACTTTGGGCTGAAGACTAAAAGTGACATCTAATTTATCATCTCAAAAAAAATTGGTAAATTACACACGATTTTTTTGAAGGTCTATATTAAATGATAAACATCTTGTTATTCATACTGGTCATTTTGTTAGTGATGTCCAGGGAAGAGAAGTACTCTGTCGCTTCGAAAGAGAGTGGTGCGATTGTACTCAACGACCCATTACCGAATATGGTAGAATATGTACAAACAAAAGCGATCGTAAATCACGACGTAATGGAATCACTCGTGCTCACGACGAGTAAGTATATCAAAGAAAAGACGGGAATTAACAATTACATCATAGAGACAAGTGGTCTGAAACAATTCACACACAAACAAAAGAATCATGCTATGTATAGATGCATGTTTATGGTTTTGAAGCGAGGTGGATTCCCATATGGTTTTATGGTGTCCGTTGATATCCTGGTCACGGATGCAAGTTCTATAGGTAAAGCGGGTAAGCCCAACGCTAGGGTTATAAGTGCTCGATCTCAGCCGATGAATGTTAAACCACCCGCGGATAGAACTCCGTTCGAAAGTACGATTCAAGGACACGAATACATACCGTTTACCGAAATTAGTAAAAGTGAGGAAGAATTGTTAAAAAATAAGTCCAGCTAATATTAATGATAAGCGTAGAGGAGATCTCGCGAATAACTAATAACAGGAATCGTATGAAAAAAGAGACATATGTGGAGTTATATAAACAAATTTCACGTAAAGTGCGAAGAGCGGTTGAATCTCAGAAAAGGAGAGTTGTATTTGAGGTGCCCGCATTTATAGTAGGGTATCCGACATATGATCGTTTAAAAGCAACGTCTTATCTCAAAAGACAGTTGGAGTTGAGTGGATTCATCGTACATATAACAGGTAATTTTGAATTTACCATCACATGGAAAATTAAAAGAGACAGGGAGTCGCAGCCGGGGTCGATAGATCATATAGAAGATTTCCCCACATTAGTCAATCTTAAAAAGGTGGCAAACAGATACAGGAGAGATGCGCAGTAACGCTGATAAAAAAAAGACCAGTCTATCATAAATGGATAATTTGAACATTTTAGTCGAAGCTAAACGCGAATACATGGAACAACTATGCATTCTTATGTGTCCAGTTATGATCGAAGTTTTTGAAGATATGTATTCAGAAGCCCAAAAGTTATCTAAAGGTCGTAAAGTCCTGTTGATGTTCCAGAATTTATTGAAAGACGTCCCCGAGTGGAACGAAACAATGGCTAGACAGCATACAGAGAATATCGCCGCGCGATGTGCGTGGTTTAGAGATCTTGTCGCCGCTGTATTCGTCAGTTCTGTAAAGATTCTGTCGGCTGTTCGACTGAGTTCAGATTCTAAGAAAATGTCCGTCAAACTTCCCACGAATGAAATCTTCATTCACACGTGTTATAAGAACGCTGCGAAGGATATTTACCGAGATCCGTATGTTTTCACCGATAGCCAATCGGAACATGCTCGCAACGATAAACTGTATGAACGATTCACTACATGTGTGGAGACGACTGTAAAGGAGTTAATCCCAGTTCAACAGATTTTACAAACATACATGGCTTCTAATGGAGAAGACATGCTTGATCCCCAAGACGCTAACATGGTTGAAGATAATATCGAAGAGTACGACGAAGAAAACCCCGGTGAAATGGGTGGAGGTTTCGAGGGGCAGCCAGAAGAAGGAATGGAGGGTGGAATGGAGGGTGGAATGGAGGGTGGAATGGAGGGAGAAGGTATGGAACACCCCATGGGTGATATTGAAGATGAAATGGGGGAACCATCCGAAGAGTATCAGGAGCAGATGGAGCAGCCCATGGAAGAGTACGAAGCACCCCAGCAGGCGGCAGCCAATCCGTTTCAAAATGAATTTAGAACCGTGAATACCCGACCCCAGCAGCGCCAGGGTCCGAGTGGTGACCTATTCGCAGATGCAGCAGACACCAGGAGTAAAAAACTCCGCTATTAAATATGGACGAATACTTCCGCGACCCGGGTTCCGCGGCCATAATTGCAGCCGGTCTTACCGCTTTATACATTCACGGCAAAGCTCGACTCAATGATGAGGGTACTCTCTCTACGAGCGCTTATGCCAAACCAGCAGCATTAATAGCTATACTAGTCTATTTTATCATATCCAACGGTTTAGGTAAACGTGAAACCATTTCTACCGACCCCTTTTGAGTAACTTAAAGATTAATCGCAACATATGTTATATATGACTTCCGTTACAGCGTTTAACGACATGATGGGCCAATTTCTCATGGAACTACACAAAACCTTCCCAGAAGAGAAGGGACTCAAAAAGTACATCGCTGCTTTTGAACTTATGAGATCCGCCAACGGCAAGATGATTGTCGATGGTTTCATGGAAAATGTCGCCCCTCATGTGGATAAGATCAACTCTAAGGATGAATCTTTCTTTCTTGAACACGCAGAAAATATTGAATTTCTCAAGGATATCAATCTTAAAAACTGCTGGCCCAAGGCGTCTACAGGTACTAAGGATGCTATCTGGCAGTATCTCCAAACCCTATACATGCTTGGTACTACTATCACATCAATCCCAGCGGACACACTTAGTATGATCGAGACGGTTGCCAAGCAGTGTGCAGATAAGCTATCAAACGAAGACGGCGAACTCGAAATCGACGAGAATAAGCTTATGCAGTCTATGCAGGGGCTACTCAGCGGTATGTTGAAAAAATAAACTAAGCATAATATAAATGGTCTCACTGTTTGTGGATCCAAAGCAGGTTGTCAGGTCTGATAAAATCACCGAATTCTGGCCCACCAACCAACAGACGAAAGTCGAAAGGGTAAATGCCACAGCACGATTCGTCATTTATGCGACATGCATTTTGTATCTCATCAGACGAGATATGCGCATTTTTATATTAGGGGCTACGGTCCTCTCAGTTTTATATGTAATGGAAAAGTCTAAAATGATAAAGGGAAAGAAGGCGAAGAAAGAGACGTACGTTCCGGAGTGTCAGCTTCCCACGGTTGATAATCCTATGGCGAATGTTTTGATGAGCGACTATGATGGTCGTCCGGATCGTCCTTCGGCTTGTGGATATGAGACAGTTCGCGATGAAGTGAATCATATGTTATCAGGCCGTATTCCTTATGGTCCGCAAAAGTCCCGTTCTCCCATGCCAGATTCTCAACGAAATGCATTTTCTAGGCAGTTCGTTTCCGGTCCCGTGACGAATATTCCGGGTGATCAGACCGCTTTCGCGGAATGGTTATATGGTGAGAAAGGTGCCCCGATTTGCAAGTCGGACCCGAGTTTGTGTAATGTCAATGCCCGAGGGGTGCAATTAGAAGCTTTTGGTGGTTTAGATTCGAGTGGTGATATGCGTAGTGGTATGTTCGGGGGAGGTAATGGTCCAGCTTAGATAGATAATATTCTCATGTAATAATAAATGGCATATCAGCTTCAACCAGGATTGAAAATTGTCGAAAACCCCGCTCGCCCTCCCGTGTGTGCTACGGAAGAGGTATTCACTTACCCCCAGCCCAGTACCCTTAACTATGGTTCCAGTAGACCTAATACCATGTTATACGGTACCTCTCCTTTCATGGCGGGTAAGGGTGCCCCCGCTCAGTTTATCGAGACGAGTGACATGCTCCGCCCTCAATCCACGTCTAGATTTAACAAGGTCGTTGCTCAGACGTACGAACAAAATTTATTCCCTCTCCAAGACATGAAATGTAAGCTTCCTCTCAACACGGTACAATATGTTCCCGTCAGTACCACAGCCGAAACTCAGAATATGCAGTTCATGAAGCGATATCCTGGTCAATAAAAATCTCTTCTAAAATTAAGAATGGCGGATCCACTTTCGTTAGTAGCTATCGCTGGATTGGCTTACGCAGGAAAAGTTTTAAGTGAAAAAAAGAAGACGGAGGAGTACAACTTGACCGTTCAACAGGCATCTATTCCCGTAATTCAGGAAGAGGTACCTAATGTCATGTCTCCCAAACCCGTTAGTTTATCTAATTTACCCGATTCAAAGGTTGAGATAAATAATTTTTCGGATATTGCACCACAGGGGCGTTCGAGTGGTGGCGAAGTTTTAGAAATGCGCGATCGTATGTTCGACGGCGGTCGCATGAATAACCTTTCTCCTATTGAGAGGCAACAGGTGGGCCCGGGTATCGCAGTTGGTCCCGATGTTCCAGCAGCGGGTGGTTTCCACCAGATAGTACGCGTGAATCCCGAGAATGTGGGTGCGTATAGAATGACTACTTTACCCGGTAGAAGTGGTCCCGCGCACGATATTTTCGGTGGTCGACGTGGTAAGATGGGTGAGATTGCGAATAACCGCCCCGAAAAGACTGCATACCTCCCCGAGCGTCGCCCGGTTGCCGGTGCTAAGTCCCAGGGTTTCGGTGGTCATATTCCCAGAGGTGAGCATGTGAATGGTAAACGTATTACCAACCGTTCTATGACCGGTTCTCGTAATGACGGCCTCGGCTTTAACGGTGCTAAGCGTACTGTGTCCGCGCTCCAACACGTAGCGGATCCCACTCGTAACAAGAAGGATGGTAACGTCGAACAATACAGGTACAACAACCAGCTTGCTCCCGGTATAAGCACTTTCTCTCATGGTCATGTCGTGGCTCCCGCTTCTCAACTCAGAGAATCTCAAGCTATGTCGCCTCAGCGTCCGTATACTTCAGAGGAGTTGTTTGCATATGGCTTCCGCCCCGACGACCGTCGTGGTAAGGCAAATAGACATGGTAATGCTGGTCGCATGAATGTTCGTGCGGGACCCCTTAACCAAGGTGGTATGCCTACGGCTATGCGTTTCGATACTACTCGCATTGATGGTCGCACGGGTCCTCTTAACGGTGGATGGACGCAGCAGTACGATAACAATAAGTATTACAACTTCAATCACTACAAGGGCAACGCCAACCCATATGCCACAGATTACAGTCTCAACGTGGCCAAGCAACAGCTTCAGAAGAACCCACTCACTCAACAGATCATGTAAACAATTTCATATTTTGCATAAACACACTGATTAAAATATATCCCCTTATTTTAATGAGCGTACACACGTTAGACATAGATAGTGGAGAACGCGATCCTGTAGCGTATCCCAATCCAGGGGATTATGTCGTCGAATTGAAAAATCCCATATACAACGTCTCTAAGATATCACTGGTATCGGCTCGTATCCATGCGAGTCAATTGCTTATAAACGACAGAAATAACACGTTTTCGGTTAATGGTATCACCATAACGTTACCTAATGAAAATTACAGTGGAAACGAATTGGCGAGTGAACTATTATCTAAATTTCAGGATGGCTCGTTACCTATTTCAACTGTAACGTATGATAAGAGTAAGAATGATTTAACATTTGGGAGTACTACTGGTGCATTTACATTTGAGTTTTACGGCGGAGATAACGGGTTTGATACCGGTTCAGAAGGATTAACGACACCGCATGATATTTTGGGACTTCCTGCAAGTAACGTAGCGTCGGTGAATAACACTCTCACGACTGGAAGTATAAATCTTCAGGGTCCGGATGCACTCATACTGAAAATAAGTAGCGGTGCAGAAGAATTGAATAAGACGGTATATTCCGACACACCTTTCTACACTGGTCGAATCCTGATGTGTGGAGACGTCATTAATTATTCTGGTGTAGACGATACCGTGGAGCACAATTTCCAATCGGGTTCACAAAATATATCGAAACTGCGTATTCAGTTCTTTTACAGTAGTAATAATCGATTGATTCCATATGATTTTAGAAACGCGAATCATGTATTAAAATTATCAATCGACGGTGCAGTTGATAAATTATCGAGAGTTCCTATGGTAAAGAAGGGTACAGAATTACAAAATGAAGAACGTACTGAAGGATACCGTCTTCCGCCAAATATTCAAGACAGGGTTTATGACCTGAATAAATGGAATGGGTTTGTTTATATATTTTTAATCATACTTACCGGTTGTTTCTTCATGGTATTTACTAAACCCCGAAAGTTTAGCGAGTAACCGCGTAGACGGGAGCAACGGGCTTCCTGACGCGAGTAGACACACGAGAGATGATCATGTAGACGATCACGGAAAGAAGAGTGGTGAAGAGAGCGGTGAGCGCATAGTTCATACCACCGTTCTTCTGAACCTTGACGACCTGGTGAATGGACCAACGAACGACGTCCATCCAGGAAAGAGCCGCGGCGAAGGAGAAGCCAGCGACGACGGAGTTGAGGGACTGAGCCTCAAGCTCACGGGAGATCGCGAGGACGGTATCGACAGCGATATCGGAAGACATTTATTGTATGCACAGATTTTATTCTGGTAGCAAATCTTCGACGATCAATAATTTTTTGTATGTATTCTTATTATATCCCTTGACGTCACCCTTCCTGGGTGTATCAGGTTCCGAATCGGAATCCGAATCCGAATCTGACCCGGATTCCGAAGACTCGTCGACCGCCTTAAAACTTTTGTAATTAGAAGTCGTCCATCCCTGAAGAGGTGATGTGTCCATTACTATCAATCGCATTTTTTATCATTTCTTCTGACGGATTGGTCGGATTCCAGCCCTCCCATGCGTCATACGCCTCATTGATTTTCATATAAAGTTCCTCTGTTCCTGAATACGGGGCGAATGGAGGTTCTTCCTCCTCATCAACTGTCTCTATTTCCTCTTCATCCTCAGATTCCTCCTCTTCGTAAATCTCGGGGAAATACGATCCAATCTGCTGACCCACTGTATTCATCGCGCAGTATTTTAAACAGTATTCCATATCCTTCGCTAAAATTATATCTCGACCACACGCTTTAGCGTACTGTCCTGATAAAACGACGGCGTGTTCCATGACCGGTTGCATTATGTTAATTGCTGATTCCACCATTTGGGAAGATAACTTTTCCGCTGCCTCCATTGATTCGGAGTATATTATTAGCGAGCGCGTAAACTCTAAGCTCTCTTTTAAAAGTCGTTTCACTATTCAGTTTCAGGTTTATGATTTGTTCCTTAATAGCACTGAAATTGCGCTGACCTGTTGGATACCACTTCTCGGGTTCTAATGCAAAGCTATATGAGTAAAACCGTCTGAATAATTGAGTTCTCGAGTGGTGGATACCACTCTGTACAGCTCTGAGATGTACGACATTTCCGGTCACTTCATCGAGAATTATTTCGTTATCCAAAACCATCCCTAAACTGATGAGATGTTCAAAGTTTACATATTTACCACTGGATCCCGGTGGGTATATTTGATAGACAAAATCGTAATCAAATGTGCTTATAAAACTTTCAACTGGTAGGGGGATATTCGCAATGACAAAATATAACTCTTTTACGGGGTTCGTGAAATCCATTTTAAACTTGTACTCATCCGTACCTTCGGAACTAGAGACCGGAATTTCAAAAGTACCCTGTTGTATCTGTGTGATGATGTAGTCGCGATTACTTTTCTTAATCGCCTGTCGTTCTGGGTCGTTAAGTTGAACCATCTCAGTGTGTAGACTCATAGATTCGATACTTAATCCGGTTGTATCTATGCGTTGTGTGTTTATGTGTATCATATTACCCATACCGGGATGTTGTTCACAGTAATAATATAAATGGTGGGGTGTATCACTGTTTACGGTTAACGTCAACGTCAGAACAAAGTTCGGGAAACCATTGTTTGTAGATGTTTGGTTATCCGTGTAGTCAATCCAATTATTGTGAGATCCATCACTTCCCACTGATAATTTAAACGGGTGGAGCGTTTGTTGAACAAGTATATATTGGAACGTGTATGTACGACCATACTGTAATTCTATCTCGGGTGATTGTACACCGTTTATGAAAAATTTATTACCACTCGCCGTCGATTGCGTAGTTACAACAAAATTGGTATTGTCTGGTGAAGATATACTTTGTAAATTAGGTAAATTATGAATACATTTACCAATATCACTGAGTTGAATTTCTATTTCACATTCCTGATTTGTTAAGGCGCAAAGTGGAATTGCAAGTTCTGGATTATTGTGAAAATAGAACGGTATGTCTACTATATAACTCGTCGATGTAGTCGCGAGTGGTAAATGTTGATCTATGGATGTATGTCGTACCGGAAATCCAGATGATTCGTCGGGACATTTACCTATCAGCTTAGCCAGATTATTCTGTTTCGTCTGTGTAATGTAATGCTCGCTGTAAATCTGTAACCAATCTCTAGGGATTCTCTGTACGAGTTGCCCACCTATTATGAGATCTACGTGTTGGAATATCGCGTGACCAATAGATTCGACGTATCTAAAGTTGGTTCCATCGTTTTCCAACGGTGGAAGTGTAAAATGTACCCGTACAGTTTTTATCAAATCACCGGCGTTCGCTGGTATCGTACACTTGAGAATACCACCATATTCCAATTGACCATGTAAGTCGTGGGACACGTCATACGCTGAAAAGTTCGTATGCTTTTTGAACTGTTTAATAAAATGCGTGTATTCAGGATTCTCTGTGAAGTAAGCATCCTGGGTACCCGTAGTGGCAAGTTGCACCCGTCCTGCCATTTCTAATATAACCCGTTAAAATTTTAAACCCGCTATTCCTCCCTCAACGTGTAGAAGGTTGTAATTCAAAGCGTATATCGAAAAGTTTATATTCCGTGAAGTAGATGTTTCATCGAGTTCTACGTCTAATTTCTTATGAATAATACGACTCATGTTTAATTGACCGGTAGGATAATATAATTCTGGTTTCAAAGCGAACGAATATGTATAAAATTCATACGCAGGATCGGGGCATCCTGTATGATGTATTAAAGATTGTTCGTATGCTAGATATTTACCCGTGTGATCAAATATACGTTTACCGTTACACTCAAACCGAATATTCTTCACGAACCGGTAATCAGATCTTTTATTCGTCACATGACTAGAAAATGCCTGATCAGATGATGAGATATTAAGTAGACGGTCTTCACTGCCTCCCGAAGTGCCCAGGAATGCACCGAGTGAGTACACCCGCACGTGGCCGGCTTGGGAGCCGGTGCCGTCGTTGTGGGAAGCGCCTACAGCCACGCGCGCGCCGTCCGAAGACATCGATACCGAAATCCCAGACTGGTCATACACAACCTCACCGTCGATATCCTGACCCACCTGGGACCATGCCCCACTGCTCTCGGCGTACACCCGCACGTAGCCGGCGCTATTCCAGTTCGCGCCGATCGCCACACGCGTGCCGTCCGACGATATAGATACCGAAATCCCAGACTGATCACCTGCAGCCTCGCCGTCAATGTCGGCGCCCACCTGGGACCATGCCCCACTGCTCTCGGCGTACACCCGCGCGTGACCGGCCAGATTGCCGGTGCCGTCGTTACCATAAGCGCCGATCGCCACGCGTGTGCCGTCCGACGATATAGATACCGAATACCCGGAGTAGTCGTTCGCAGCCTCGCCGTCTATATCAGAGCCAACCTGGGACCATGCCCCACTGCTCTCGGCGTACACCCGCACGTGCCCGGCGTAGCCGTCGTTACCATAAGCGCCGATCGCCACGCGCGTACCGTCTGACGACATCGATACCGACCACCCGGATAAGTCGCCCACAGCCTCACCATCGATATCATTACCCACCTGGGTCCATGTTCCGGCGTCGTCATAGAACACCCGCGCGTGGCCGGCACCTCCGACGGCGAGGCTGCGGGAAGCGCCGATCGCCACGCGCGTGCCGTCCGAGGACATAGATACCGACCTACCAGAGTAGTCGTACGCGGCCCCGCCGTTGATGTCTAAACCCACCTGGGTCCACAGAGAAGTTCCACTGTTCCATTCGAACACCCGCACGTGGCCGGCAATTGTGCCGGCGCCGTCGTTACCATAAGCGCCGATCGCCACGCGTGTGCCGTCCGAGGATATCGATACCGAATGCCCAGAGTAGTCCCCCGCGGCCTCGCCGTCGATATCTTGGCCCACCTGGGTCCAGAGAGAAGTTCCACTGTTCCAATCATACACCCGCACGTGGCCGGCGTCAGAGCCGGTACCGTCGTTACCATAAGCGCCTACAGCCATGCGCGTGCCGTCCGAGGACATAGATACCGAGGTCCCGGAGTAGTCGCCAGCAGCCTCGCTGTCAATGTCGTTACCCAATTGTGAAATTGTGTCTGTAGATTCGATGATGTTGGTTGTACCAGTTTCTTCTTTCGCTGAGAAGAATAATTCTTTAACGGGATTTGTAAATTTTAACAATGCCGATTTCTTCGTTTCATTAGGTTTAAATTGCATAGTCGATAACTGTAACTGTGTTATGATATATTGCATGGGGCGTGTGAGTAAAAAGTTTATCTCATCCCGAGTGATGAAGTAGAAATCTGTAATGATAGACGCTTCAACGATAGATCCCAATTCTGTTTTAGTGCGTACCATATTTCCATTTACTTCTTCGTAGCTAAACGTCACGTCATCATCTACATCTTTAAACTTTATATGTATTTCGATTAACTGACGAGTAATAGCGCATATAGGTATAGCTAAGCTAGGATTCCTAAAAAAATAGAACGGTAAGTTCAGATAGAAGGTCCTCGGTGCGGAGACGATTTGAATTTGGTTATTGTGACCGTTCATGTAGTAAAGGGTTGTATCTGCATCATCTTTATTGCTATGTAGTTGGTTATACATGTCTATATAGTCACCTGTAAGTCGCTGAATTGTTTGTCCACCGATTACCAGGTCGACATACTGTATGACGCTCGTAGCAACCGAAGCATTATATAGATTTCCGGATGGTAACTCTCCCAGGGTAAGTTTAAGCATCACACTTCGAAGTAAATCGCCGACGTTATTTGGAATACGGGCTATAGCGTTTCCACCTAGTGATACATTTCCAGTGATAGGAATACCGACCGCTTCTGTAGAAAATCGGGTATGTCTTTTGTATATGGAGGAAAAATATGAAATTTTTGGATCTCCGGTGAGCCATTGATCCTGGACACCGGTGACAGCTAGGCGTAAACGTCCAGCCATTCTTACTACATGTGAGTAAAATTTTATCAAATAAAACAATGCGATATTATAGATGGATTTACGTTTGAGAAAATTCAACCCGGCTAAAATGGCTGACGACAAGGTGTGTGTATTCATAGGAAAACGTAATACGGGTAAATCGACACTCGTGACTGATATCTTATGGTACAAGAAGCACTTACCAGCGGGTATTGTTTTATCGGCTACTGAAGAAGGTAATCATTATTATCAACAGTATATACCTGACCTGTTTATATACGGAGATTACGACAGGGAGGCTATAGAGCGAGTCATGGACCGACAAAGAAAGCTCGTGGGTGCTGGAAAACAAAACTGTGGTGCATTCCTCTTATTGGATGATTGTATGTACGACAATAAGTTCATGCGCGACACGTGTATTCGGCAGTGTTTTATGAATGGCCGTCACTGGAAAATATTTTTCATGTTGACGATGCAGTACTGTATGGATTTACCACCAGCACTTCGTGCTAACGTGGATTACGTGTTTATTCTCAGGGAGAACATCATCCAGAATCGAGAAAAATTATACAAATCCTTTTTTGGTATTTTCCCGACCTTTGATATGTTTAACAAAGTCATGGATGCTTGCACCGAGAATTATGAATGTATTGTTTTGGATAACACCAGTAAGTCTAATCGCATCGAGGATTGTGTTTTTTGGTACAAAGCGAAGATGCATAAGAACTTTAAGGTTGGAGCTCCCGAATACTGGCACGCACATAAGAAGATGTTCAATCCTAAACGAAGCAGCGTAAACAGATTGGATCCCAAGGCGGTTAAGAATAGATCCACACTCAAAATTACCAAGACGAGATAATTTTATCTCTTTACAATAAGATGCCCACATCTAGATCGGGTACGTCTATGAACATAAATCAGGGAAACAGAAACGTCGAAAATTACCTGTTTAGGAGAAATGTCATGAACATAGATACAGTTGGTTCGGGTATGTTAGGTAAGCGAAAGCGTCTTCCAGCGAACTACATACCCGTCGCTAACAGTGCAAAACGAAAAGATCTAGAAATGGTAGCAAAGGTTGTCAGGGTTTCCAACACGAGAGCATCTATACAACTCCCCAAACGTGTAATAAAAGAGTTACGTTCGATAAACAATATGTCCACCCTTAAAAGGTGGGAATACGGTGGTAAAATAGATTTTGTGTCTGACGGTAATACGATTAAATTTAACGTTCCTACACGTTTCACCTCGCAACAAAGAATGCAAGTGAACGGGCATATCGTAGGAATTTTTAGGAATTCTTACATTTCATACCACACACACCCGGGTATATCGACTGCTACGGGTAATACACCTTTACCCTTGAATACTCGAAACGTGTACGTCACACTTCCAAGTGGAGCAGATTTTGAAGCGTATATTAAGGGGTATCCGGGAATGCAAGCTAACATCATCGCAGATAGACACGGATATTACGTTATCGATATTTTGGAGTCCGTGGATAGAGGACAGAGACCCATTCCCGCCACTGTGAATAGACATATGGAATGGGTTCGTTCTCAGCCATTTTTCACTTCTAGGGTGTTTGGGGAAGATGGTCAGGAATATTTTAATACTACGTTAAGAGACTGGAAAGGGGCTATTAACGGAGAATTGAATACACATATGAAACGTGTATTTGGTATTTCTATAAAGTATTACATGTACGACGAAGAACCCGCTACGATTACTGTGAGTCGTGTCGACAATTCCAGCGGTCGATAGAATCTTCTAATTCATCGACTTCATACCATGCGAAATGACATTCTTTTGAATTTTTATCATGTGAGCATATTTCTTGTGCTTCTTCTACAGCTTCTCTGAATCGTAGACGAAGACGCAAATTATCGGATACCGGTTTATTTGACGGGATGCGAGCCGATTGTTGTCGGTATATTTCATTTAGTACATTCTTCCTGGTTTTGTCTAATCTATATTTATAAGAATCGTTTGAGGAATATGCTCGAATATACATACTATACTCGAGCACTATTTTTTTAACCCGGGTTTAAAGACTAGAGACATGTATCGAATATAATGGCGTACAATTCTCCCGAATGCAACTTTCGATACAAGGTTTCTTCCCTGGAAAAGGTCGTTGACGGAGATACCATTGACGTTTGCATTGATCTCGGATTTGATGTATGCACGAAGCAGCGTGTCCGTCTTCTAGGGATCGATACACCCGAGTCTCGTACTCGCGATAGTGTGGAAAAGGTCTTTGGTCTTATCTCCAAGAAGAAGCTCAAGGAATGGTGTCTAAAGGCAGTCGAGTCTGAGAAGGATGACATTGAAATTGAGCTTCGCTGCCCGGAGGCGGATTCTAGGGGTAAGTTTGGGCGTGTACTCGCCGAAGTCTGGGTTTCTGAGGACGGTGTATGGACCAATGTCAATAAATGGCTATGCGATAAGGGATACGCAGTGCCTTATGTCGGTCAAAACAAGGCAGATGTTGAGAAGCTGCATATCGAAAATCGTAAGCGACTCGTTGAGCAGGTAAAGGATAACGCGTTATATCCAGCGATTATTGCTAGTATCACAAACTAAATATAACACGGTAGTACAAAAATCACCATTCGCCCTTGTAGCTTAGTTGGTAGAGCGTCGGCTTTGTAAGCCGAAGGTCGCGAGTTCGAGTCTCGTCGAGGGCAGGGCTTGTAGTGAAACGGATATCACACTGGACTTCTAATCCAGCATTCCGGGTTCGATTCCCGGCAAGTCTGATTATTCGTTTCCACCAACCGAACGAATAAGATTAAATATATCTAAAAAGTAATCCAACGATGCGTTTACGAAATTGCCGGAATAATTCCTCTGCAATATCTTATTCGTATCATACACCACAAACAGTGCAAACAGTATCGTAACAATTCTACTGGGAATGAGTGAATTCCGTTCCTCGACCCGTGTGCGTCTCACGTAAATATTGATAACGCGAGCGATCAAAATGGTTAAGAGTGAGAAGAATAATATCTGACCGAGAATATCAAGTTTGTATCCCATCTGAACCGTGAAGATCCCGGCGACTAACATACTGATAAATATACCAACGACCTCGAGTAAAGCTTCTTGTAAATTAGGTACATTGTGAAGCGCCATACCAGAGATGTATGCCAGAAGGGAAAATATGGCCACCTTAATGGGAATGGGTAAACGCACGAGACTCAACAATAGTACCAACGCGAGACCTACTATTCCTATCAATAACGCATTGGAACGAGCAATATCTTTCATGTAGGCGTTCCCGGAGGTCGCTTCGGCGGCCCTGTATGCAACAAAAGTTTGAAAAATAAGGTGTCCAAACACCCCCGCCATAAAAGGTATCTTCTTCTGTAAGTTACTCATTTATATTACATTACAAATTATTTCATTCTACACCTGCATAAAAGTAGGTTTGGTCGTTTTGTACCGTGCAAACGAAGCCTTATCGTTGATGTAATATTTACGATACGCTTCAACTACGTTTGGACACTGGTACGCCACTGGCATACATTCGGGGATTCCCTGGATAGAGTAATACGCTGTATCACTTTTATGTTCATCGAAATGGGGTGGTACGTTATTCTTGAGCCATAATAAATGTCCTTCGCATGTATGAATTTTGCCATAGCGTTTCGTGTATTCTTTTGATAGGGCTAACCCGATTTCACACGCGAACATGTAATTACGAAGACTCGAAGAAATCCACATCGTCATCGGATGCTTCTTGTGCGCGGGTTTGTACCCACGTTGTGAACCACTTTTTGTATATGGTGCATAGTCTCGGACATGTTGTTCCCGACCCGCGTAATACCACGCAGTGTATAGCATCTGCGCAATTTCTAACTGAATTTTGACCACATGTTGATCACAGGAAAGTTCTGCAATCTCTTCCGGAATCAACGAAAGAAAGAAAATGTTCATCTTATTTTTAATTAAAATGTTTTTCGACTTAAGTACACTTAAAAAATTTAGACTCATTCATGACAATGCACACGTTAGCATCTCTTTTAATGGCACCTGCTGGTGCGTTAAATAGACGATTTAAGAGAAATAGGGCATCCTTCTTAGCAGAACCACCCCCACCCCCCGATACCATTGAATCATGGGACTATGGTGCGTACTCCGTGAAAGCGACGGTTGAAACCCATGACGAACATGGTGAACTCGATAAGACTTTCATTGGGTATAGTCAAAATATGGATATCACCGAACGTACAGCTACAGCGTGTGATAGGTACAAGACACATGGTACAACTTGTGGAGAGGTTCAGATGGTAATCAAAGGGGGAGAATGTGACGAAGTTATTTTTATGAAACTAAAAAACAATATCACTCTAATTCGTCTTCTATGACAATTGGTGGAGCTTCAATCCAATCGAGTGGTTCTAGAAAATCTGCTACAAATGCGTTATCTTTTATTTCTTTTATTTGTACAATTCTACAATCCTGTGGAGTCATGATAGGTTTCATTTTATTAGGTTCAATTACAATAACGGGTTTACATAATAATGCAAGCATTTAATTGTAATTAGATTTTAATTTAAGATTTTCTAACTAAATAATATGGGAAAGAAGGGTAAGCGCGATAAATTTTCACCATGTTCATTTGAAACTGAAATATACGAGGAAGCTTACGAAATGGAAATAAATATTCCGAGTACGGTTCCGAAAAATGATCACCAGAGGGATTATAATCGGGTTTTATACGGTATGAAACCGATGGTGTTCGCAGTAGGTCCGGCTGGTACAGGTAAGACTATGTTAGCATGTTACGCGGCTATACAGGGATTAAACGATGATTCATTTAACAGGATTATATTAACACGCCCCGCGGTTTCTGTAGATGAAGATATTGGATATCTACCGGGAACACTCGAAGAGAAAATGGATCCATGGACACGACCCATCATGGATATTTTTGCAGAATTTTATAGCCAGACACAGATTGCATCGATGATCAAGGAAAAGGTAATCGAGATATGTCCATTGGCGTATATGCGCGGCCGCACGTTTAAGAATGCTTTCATCATAGCGGACGAGATGCAAAATTCTAGTCCCAATCAAATGAAGATGCTACTCACGCGTATAGGTGATGATAGCAAGATGGTCATAACAGGGGATTTAAATCAACACGATAGAAAATACGACGAAAATGGACTCAAGGATATTTACGAACGAATTAAAGGTAAAACACATAAACGTATAGAATGTATCACGTTTGAGCATAAAGATATTGAACGAAGTCTCATCGTGAAAGATATTCTAGATATTTACGGTGATTTAAAAGATTAGTTAACAATATAGGTAAATGTTATATGGTATAGGAATTTCAAAAGGTCTCGAAATGGAGAGTATTCGTGTCAGTGGGAAAAAACATGTATTGTTTCGCGGTGAATCGGGTAAAGTTTCTATGCTAGACGCAAAATGTCCACATAGAGGTGCCAACTTATGCAAGGGTAAAATAAAAGGTGATCGTGTTCAATGTCCGTACCATGGTTGGGAATACGATACAGATGGAAAACTTGTTAAAGTACCCTCTACACCTAACATCCCCGTGGATGGAAATATTGGTTCTCAGTCTGTCGTAGAAGACGGTGGTTTTATTTGGACCGCCAAGAAAAATCAACCTCTTCCTACACGTTACTGTAAAGAACTGACCGATCCTAGTTGGGTTCAAGTTTATGGGTCTAAAGACCTAGAGGGTAATATTTACGACTGGATTTTAAACGCGACCGATATTTCGCATATAAATTACGTCCATAACTTTGCCGACGAAGACAATGGAATAGTCAAGAATCTTAAAATTGAAACAATAGACGATTACGTTGATTGTTACGCGGTGGTTCAACCTAAAGCCTCATCTACGTTCACTGAACACATGCAACCCAAAGATGGTGCACCCGTTCATAGTAGATTTGTGGCTCCGGCTACATCTATCGTGCGTATCAAATTAGGTGGTAAATATGAATTTATCACGTTTAGCACTCTATCTCCTATAGACGACACCCATACTAAGATGTCGTGGTGTATGATGTACCCAAAAACACCCTTAATGAACAATCCTATCGTAAATAAAAGATTTCACGATAAAATGTACGAGACGGTCGCTCAAGATGAAGCTATAATTAAGGAGATTGAATGGGTTCCGATGTTCGTGAATGCTCCGTGTGATAAGTTTCAAATTGAAGCATTAAAGCTTTTAGAAAAATGAATCGAAAAGTATACATGGAAAATGAGCGACACGTCGTCGTAGAATCACCTGATGGAAATATTTTTATAGGTGTGAATCCAGACATAGAAGCTCCTCCAGTTATTGAACCTCAACCTCAACAACGCCCACATATGCAAATTTACGTCGTGTATCAAGAGGTTACTCGTGTGGTTTTATGGGTGTTTTTGTGGTTTGGTATGTACGGGTTGGTGGCTCGTAGGTCGGTGATAGACATACTAAATATAACGTTTCTGGCAGCTACGTTATATTCGGTGCATTCGGAAAAGATCGAGAGTCGACCGTTCGTGATGTTACACGCTTTTTATTGTTTTGGGCTCGTACCTATAGCCGCTGTATTAGACCTGTGGTGGGATGTTGGTTATTTATTTGCGTTGGGTATTCATCTTCTAATAACTATATACTGGTCAAAATTAGACATACGAGAGATTAATTAAAAAACGGAACACGAACCACCACCTTCATTCCCTGGATAAGCTTTTGAACCCGTCCAATCATTGGAGTCATACGGGTATCTATGTATCCAAAGGTTACATATCCATTTAATACCCGATTTCACAGGTAGACCACCGTGCAAGGACTTTCGTGTTTGGTAGCCCCAATCTGTGAAATTGTTAAATAAAAGTACATCGCCTTTACTGAGTTTGAATTTTTTACCTAAATTAGGAAACTCTGTTTCGCCGCCTTCATAGTCATCATTCAGTGCTATTATAGCGGTGACGGTTCTGGGATTTTCTTCATCATAAAATGCGTCTTGGTGGGGTGTGTAAAATCCACCCTCTTTGTACTTGAGAACCTGTAACTGTTCACTGTTAACTGGTTTCCTGTCTGTGAATGATACACATTTCTTAATCATCTTTTTGGCGACGCTATTCTCTTTAGGATCTATCCACGCGGTTTCGCTATCTCGTATCTTCTTATCTATATGATAATCGGTGTCCATGACGGATGGTTCCAGCTTTGATTCTGCTGTCTTTATAATGTTATCACATTGTTCGGGTGTGAATACTTTGGGTATAACTACTGGTTCTTTGTAGTTAGGTTTCAATAGAATGCATAGTAGCGCTACTGCCACAAGAATGAACACTATCATTTAATTATATCCAATATTAAATTATATGGAAGCTTGCAAACATATCTTTTTCGTATGGTTTCCAGTACATTATTCATGTATAGAAGTAGCTCACGAACTTCGGATATTATGTCCAATTCTTTTGACCGATCTATCGTATACTGTCTCAAAAGATCACCGACTGTATCTATATACATCTGGTAGATATCTCTAATATCGCGCGTTTTACAGTTACTCTTATCTCGTCTTTGAAGTTCACGTTTTAAACCGTCTTCTGAAAGTTCGTTTAATAGATATTTCATGCGTAAATATCTATTATCCTCATACATATACCCATGTCTATATACAAGATCGTATTCGAGTTGTACCACACTCACAGAAATCTCTAGAATTGTAATGGAGGCTCTAGATCGTCGCAATTCTGAATGTGTGGGTCTTCCACCGCACGGAATGTCGCCATGTTCTCTCGAGCGTTTTTTGAATTCGAAATAATGTGGATTATGTATTCTACCAGTCTCTATCGCACCAGTTCTCCAATCAAAAGCTACATGACACTGGGTACACCACATTTGACCACAGCCTTCTATTTTGGATATTGGTACATTGCATTTCGGACACGGTTTCGTGTCCTTTTTCAACAATTTCATCGTTTTTACGGTGTCCTTATTACACACGTGACCGGGTACAAGAAGTTCATGACACTTATCACAGAACTTGTTTTTACATATCCCACATACCCAGTCGTCGCACAAGAATCCACGGCAATCTTCTGAGGGACATTTTTGAGCTATCTTATGATACTTATCACTAGATATGGTTGGTTCGTTTTGATTCAACACCTGTAGTGTCTCGTAAATATCCATGATAGTCGTGCGTAATACAGAATCTAAACGTGGTTTCACTTCGTCGTTTACGTCATCGGTCTTATACATGTTAGTCAAAATGTAAATTAAATAAAGATACGACAATCTTAAACTCCGTACTTGTAACTCACGAACGACGTATGGCTGTGTTTCCGGCATGCGTGCTATTTCTCGTTGAAACAACACGTTTTCGCGATGTCGTCTACATTCGCGGTTTCTAAATATAGATGAACAAAAACTGTCTACAAATTCCCTGTTATGGACGTGTTTGCATTTCATGCAGTGTGGTTCTTCCGTGGTACTAAGTATATATGTTTGCGAACATGTTCGACATGATTTTAAATCACAAAAAGGACACTCGACCTTTTTGTGATTTGAATTGTTGTATTTTTCGCAACACACTTCACAACATTCCATTATATAAAGAACGGGTATTTTCTTTAATACTTCTACTTACGAGTCATACTGTTCATGAAAGATCTAGTCCATGACTTACTTACCCTGCTTTTCTTACTCGAAGGCTTCTTTGTTTTGGTCATACCCAACGCAGTCGCGGGTTTGGTGAGAAGTGGCTTTTTATTATTATTATTATTGGGTCTAGGGGAAGACGGGGGTTTTGGGGGTTTGGGTGGAAGTGGTGGTTTAGTCGCACCAACGCGAGCAATACCGGGCTTCATTTTAGGTTTACCCAGTTGCTTACCCGCTTCCAGAATTTTTTTCGCTCGGTTCATGGCAGCCTTTCTTTGACTGGCGGTCGTTTGGTTATTTCTGGGAGGTGTACTATTTCTACGTAAGATCGGTGTAGGAATGCTAGGTGTTCTAGCCGTGGGTAAATCGACACGCGGTGCCCGGATTCCGGTTAAGAATGAATGTTTCAACACCTTTTCAAAAGTCGGTAAATCCTTATTTCTGGAATTATTCGTCGTACCACGTAATCTATAATTTTTCAGTTTACTCGACCTATACCCAATATAATCCCGTGTGAACAGGGTTCCGACAAAAACCTTTGCAGCGACACGGGGTCCGTGATCCGGTACCATCGGTTGTTTTCGTGCCGATATGGCGAGTTCGTTATACATGCTATTAAGGAAAAAGTGTAAATCGTAATACTTATTAGAATTCCTATGAATACCTATATTGTGATAGCGTTTCGTATTGACGAGAGGATTCGGTATACCTGGGAAAGACGAAAATCCAAAATCGATCATCACCAATTCAAGTCCACCGTTATCGACCGTGTATTTGACCTCGTCAACTTCTATGGATAGGTTCTTCTTTGTTACGGGTCGAACGAGAATATTATCCGTGTGTAAGTCGTGGTGACGAAATGCTGGAAACTTCTTATGAATCCTATACAGATTGTAAGACACCTGAACGATGATCGACTTTAACTGAACGAGGCTAAGATCTCGTCGAGTTCTTATATATTCTCTTAATGAAATGCCGTTAACATACTCGAAATATAGTATATCCTTTCTAATATTAGGACCATTACCCTCTATCGGACACTTGACGTACTTGTATACCTTCGGAATATCAAAATCTTTCAGTTTTTTAGCAATTTTGTATTCCATCTCAGCGAGATCACCGAGTTCTGGTTCAGTTCTGGGAACTTTCATTTCCTTCAATGCTACAAATTTCCTAGATTTACCCGTTAATTTGGCCCGACGCACGTTACCATATGCACCCGACCGTTTCCAGGATTGGTTAACAGCTATATGGTTCATGGGAGCACACCCCCTGTTCCCTTCGAGAATTCTGTCAATATTCTTCTGAATACTCGTCATACTTTAGAAACAGAAATAAAATATATTATATAGATATACAAATATGATTCTCGCACTCATTCTCGTGCTCATTAACATTCGTATTTTCATGGCTATGAAAAAGACTCAGCCCGTCGAGGCGGTCAAGGCGAAGTCAGCCGATGGTGAGTGGACTGTCTACGGCTCCATGGGCTGTGGATGGACTCGTAAACAGCTCGAACATTTCAAGGGTAAGGGTAAGCCTTACACCTTCGTCGATTGCGATTCTGAGGATTGCAAGGGAATCGAAGGATATCCCACTATGGTTCACTCATCTGGTGAACGTGTCGTCGGTTTCAAGGAGGTTTAAAGGCCGCGGAAAACCTGAATAGAAATAGAAAGTAAAAGTGCGTCAAAAAATGACCGAATAGGCTTGAGTACGCTAACATGCTTGCTCAGTGAGTTGTTCCAGGTGAAACGAAGAACAAACGTACTGACTAATACAGTGAGCACGAAAATTAAGATTTCTTCGATGACTTGGCGCTTCGTTCTAGCTTTGGTAATATCCTTGATCATTTATTATGTGTGAATATTTTTTTCTAACATACTATAATGACCAAAGGGCCTCCTACGAGTGGTGGTGAACATACATTCACTACGAGAAAATGGGGTGGTAAAGTGGGTAAGAATAATAACAATTGCTACGCATACGCTGTAAATGATTTCCAGAGGTACCGTGGCTGGAAGAGTCAGCCTGGAGAACGAGCTAATCTACGCGCCAGTGGTAAATACGTAAAATGTGGTACTTTACCAAAACTAGTTGTAGCTGATAATCCCAAACAGGTTTATATAGTAAAAGGCGGTACGAAGTGTAAACCTGATTACTATAAAGTAATGTTGTTCATCGCGTCATGTAAAAAGAATAACTACATGTGCCAGGGTGATTTTCATTTCTACAAGCAACATAGTAAGGCCGAGTACAAGGTCAAGGCGGGGGATACACACGAAAGTATAGCCAGATTTTTTAAAGTGCCGGTGGGTCGTGTCAAACGAGCTGCCATCACTTTAAAACCGGGTCGAGTCGTAGTTTTCAAAGCCGAGTTTTTTAGCCACAAACGAGGATGGGCTACCGGTCCGCTGGTGGTTGGAGCTAAGGGAAAATTGATCAGGGATCCCCGTAAAATCTCTAGAGATTATCCGGGATTGAAGTATGACAAATACTGTTCATCCTTCTGTGTCAAGAACAAGGGGATCAAGGTTGGACATACTCACCCCAAAGTCAGCAAGTAAACTTTCTAGTTCGCTGGTATTTTCAATATCAAAAAAAGCGTCTAATGTATCGAAAATATACTGATCCTCTTCTACGTCTCTCACGACGGTTATGTCGTTTATCGTATTTCTAATACTGACAGTCACTTGAAAATTTGCACCATCAAAAATTTTCCTACACGTGGGACACGTTTGATTTCCACGACGTTTCCATTCCTCTATACAGTGAGAGTGAAACAAATGACCACATCTGATGGGTTTGTTTTGTCTTGTCTCTCTCACTGGATTGAGACATATTGCACACGTAGTATCCTGATCGGTGTCGTCCATATAATCGTTATTACTTTAATTTTAATTTTTTTACTCAGTTAACATTGGAAAGATTGAGGGAAGAATCGCAGAGGCCACACGGGCTTCCGTCATTTTGGGGGGCGGGGACCTGGTGGAGTTCGGGTCCCTTTTCCTGCAAGAGCTTGCGGAACGAGTAGTTGTCCTCGTACTTAATACCATTTTGGGTCTTGAGGTAGTTATCATAGAGTAGAGACGAGTTGTTGATAGTATGGCACCTGCCATCGGCCATGCCTAAACGTTGCGACATTTATATTAAAATTAGAAATTAATTTGTCTATTCGTAATCGTATTGGTCCACGATTCTACTCCCATCTCCTTAATTTTTTTGATAGAATCGTTCATATTATATCCAAAATATTCATTGAAGTCGTCTGATACATCAACTTTGGAAACCCTGATGGCTGGACAATCATTGATATGCTGATTGATTATGTTGTATGCAAATACAATCTCCTTGAGCGTCTCTGCACCTGTGATAATGATTTTACCGGTACCAAATATACTGGTCGTTATTTCTTTCATGTCGCCTGCGGGTTTAAACTTGATTTTCACCGCAGAATACCGATCCGGTTCGAAAGAAACCCTGAACACATCGGAAAATTTCTCGAAATGTTGAGTTGTTAACATAAGATTTATGTTGTAGTTGAGACTGAAGTTGGAATTGATCATCACCACGCGAAACGTGTCGGCCGGAGGTACTATATCTTCGTCGAAGGACTGTAAAATATACACGAGACCAGAGATTATATACTTGCAGTTGAATATATCTTCACACCCAGCAACTTGGATACTGCCATTGGGAAAGACCTTGATCGATTTAACACTGTGACCATCATCATACGTGAGGGTGATCTGATTGTAAAACGTTGTCGCTTTAAGTGACCAAACGATCGCCTGGTTGGTCGTTTTGTTTCGATGAAGACGTATTTCTCCGAGTTCTTCGAATACTGAACGAATCTTTTTGACGTCAATAGGTTTTGAAAATGCAGATATCATGGTAATTGTTGTGAGCTTGATCCTAGAAGGTCGAATCTTCTCGGGACATTTATTTCTGAACTCATCTTGAGTCAGTAAATAGCAGAAAGTGTTATTCGCGATAGACGAGAACATTTGGACATACTTTTTAACATAAAGAACCTCGACTTAAGTTAAAAAAATAAACCACTGCATATTAAATGACATGTCAACAGTGTAAAAAGAAATGCGGAGTTCCCGTGGTGTGTAAATATTGTAACGGTGAATTTTGTATGAAGTGTTTTAGATTAGAACAACATAATTGTATTGGTATAGAAATGAAAAAGATGGAGCAATTAAAGGATTTAGAGAAGAAGTTGGATTTTAAGCCAGAGTGTAAATATGCCTTCCTTCGTTAAAGAGGCTCGTGCGTTTATAGACGAGCGTACAAATCTTCCTAAGGTTGAACTTAAATACTCTCGATATGTTGAAGGGGATGGCTATATAAACGAAGCTGCGTGTTTTAATACCAAGCCAATTGGAAACTGGGAAGAAATCAAGTTCAAGCATGGATTTACTTCATACGCACATTTTTTACAAACCATGATAATTAACACGACTCGAACAAAGCGAGTGATGGCGTGTATCATGTTGGAAGATATATTATGCGAGAATTTCGACATTAATTGCATAATTCGAGTATTGAACGCAGTTAAGATTATTGATCCTACTTTCGCACCCCCTATCATAAATAAAAGAGTGAGATGGCAGAGAGAGTTTGTAAGGGAATTTTGCACTTACACATTTCCTCTAATTATTATGAAATGTGGGTATAAAAAGCGCGTTACTGATCTTATCGACGTTTTAAAGTCGATAGCAGTAGAATTATAAGAACCATTATAATAATGGTAAAAGCGTCTAATTTCTTGATAGACTTAATAAAATTCGCACCCTCACGAACAATGGAGGGCTTGGGTTCATCGTAACCTAAATCTATATTACGTCCTGGAATGGCGGGCCTAGACATTTCACATGCACTCTTTCCCTTACAAAAATCGACCGTCTTATCACCCGCGGTCACACCATACTCGCATATGATGTGTTCGCTTTCCGGCATACCATCTTCCTTAATTTGTTTATGGGGGGCAAACGAGTTAGGCCTTCGACTGGAGCCCGGTAAAGAAAACTCCCCTGACACGTACGGATTAATTTTATCGATCGATGCTTGATCACTGAGCATATGCTTACTCATCTTTACTACTATCAAGAGATATATTTTTTGTGTGTCATCTTTTTTCCATGTTCTATCCACATCTTATCTAGATCAACGTTTAACATATGAGCGAGTTGAAATAAATAACTAAATACATCACCCATTTCCATCATGATATCAACCCCCTTATCCTTTTTCATGTTAGATTTCTTAAACGTCTTCTTAGATTGGCGGATAGCGGAAGCGAGTTCTCCAAATTCTTCTGAAAGGAGAAGCCAGACCGTGTTAATTTCAGCGCGATCCCAACCCTTTGTTTTGCATATCTTTTCTGTTTCGGATTTGTAATAGTTTAACGACATTTTACTTATACACATCACGACTCAATTCTTTATACACCTATTTTGTCATTCTGGTCAAGTTTCATACCATACGTACTCGTATTTGCCGGAGGAGTGGGGGGAACCACCAGGGTATCAATATCTCTGATATAGCCCATATATTGTGCAACTCCCGACTGAATTTGAGGGAGGGTAGTTTTTATTACCACAGAGTTCATGAACTTAACCTGTTCGTTTACATTCGCGTAATGGTTACCGGCATTGTTGATAAATACAACACGCATAATCGCATACAGATCACCCGCGTTTTGGTAGTCGATGGAAACACCCGTCTTATTCTTGAAAGCCTGACGTATAGATTTCTGAACTGTCTGTATATTGAACTCTGAAAAGAACAGCTTGTTCAGGGGGGTTTCTGTCTGTTTCATAGAATTAAGGTGAAGTCTATCACACATTTAATATAGTCCAGGAAAAAAAGTCTATGTAAATAATAAATGATAGCTGCTGCTGATTTTGACGAGGCTTACAATACAAAGCCCTGCAACATGGAACCCCCTGTATGTCAGGCTCCCGAGTGCTTCATCGGCTCGTACCCTCCCGTGTCCCCGCCAGGCGTCCCCGGCAATTTCAATGTGAACACAAGTTTCCTTCAACCTAACAGGTATGCTGAGACGGTTGGCCCTGTCCCCGTCCGAAGCGAAGACTTCAAATGTAATTAAAAAGTAGACATGTATTATTAATATCATGCGGGTTATTAAACGGTCCGGTCATGTTGAAGACGTAAAGTTTGATAAGGTCACCAACAGGATCTCCAAATTGAGATACGAATTATCCGATAAAGTAGACGCTTCTCTCATCGCGAAACAGGTATTTTCGTCCATGTACGACAACATTACCACACACGAGATAGATACCCTATCCGCTGAGATATGTATTGGTATGGTCACGAGTGACCCCGATTATGAGGTTCTCGCTACTCGTATCGTGGCGAGTAATATTCAAAAGACGGCCCCAAAGACGTTTCTTGATGCAATGTGTAAATTGTACGATGCTAACATCATAACGAAAGAAGTTATGGATGTGGCTGGGAATGTAGAGAAATTCATTTCCCCAGAGCGCGACTTTGACTTTGGGTATTTTGGTATTAAAACGTTAGAAAAGGGGTATCTTCAAAGGATTGAAAGTAAGATCATCGAGACACCTCAATTTTTGCTTATGCGTGTATCCATAGGTATTCACGGGGAAGATATCGACTCGGTCGTACAAACCTATGAATCCATGTCACGTGGTCATTTTATCCACGCCACCCCGACTCTTTTTAACGCCGGAACACATCGTCCACAGATGTCCTCGTGTTTCCTTGCAGCTAATAAGGCTGATTCCATCGATGGAATATATGATACACTCAAGGAATGTGCCCAAATCTCAAAATGGGCGGGTGGTATTGGACTCCATATCAGCGAGGTCCGTGCTAATAATTCCGTTATCAGGGGAACCAATGGAAAGTCGGATGGTATTATTCCCATGCTTCGCGTGTTTAATGCAACTGCGAGATATGTGAATCAGGCTGGACGTAGAAAGGGGTCGTTCGCTATGTACATTGAACCATGGCATGCGGATGTTCTCGATTTCCTCGATATTCGCCTTAATCAAGGTGACGAAGAAGCGCGATGCCGTGATCTATTCAGTGCTTTATGGATCCCCGATCTGTTCATGAAGCGCGTGGAGGAAGGTGGAAAGTGGTCTCTTTTCTGTCCCGACAAGGCTCCGGGACTTTCTGACGTGTACGGTGATGAATTTGAAAAGCTATACATCCAATACGAAGAAGAAGGTCGCGCGAATGAAGTCATACTCGCGGCTGATATTTGGAAGGCTATCATTAAATCGCAGAGTGAGACTGGAACTCCGTACATGGTGTATAAGGATGCATGCAACAAAAAAAGTAATCAAAAAAATCTCGGCACGATTAAGTCTTCTAACCTTTGCAGCGAAATCGTCGAATATTCTAACAAGGAGGAAACCGCTGTGTGCAACCTGGCGTCTATTTCACTTCCGGCTTGTGTAACGCGGGATGGAACGTTTGACTATAAAAAGCTACACTCTATTTCTAAGACGCTCACGTATAACCTCAATAGGGTGATTGACCGTAATTTTTATCCTACGGAAAATACGAAGCGTTCGAATTTCAAACACCGTCCTATCGGCATCGGTGTACAGGGACTGGCCGACGCGTTCATCCTATGTGGACATGCATTCGGCGACGAAGAATCTCGCAAGATGAACGCCTATATTTTTGAGACTATGTATCACGGTGCACTCGAAGCGAGTTGTGAAGTCGCAGAGAAGCGCGGCGCGTACCAATCTTTCGAAGGGAGTCCTATCAGTCAGGGTATTTTGCAATTCGACATGTGGGATCGCGAACCCATGCACAGTGGATTATATGATTGGGCCGCTATGCGCGAACGTGTGAAAAAGGGTGTCGCAAATAGTTTACTTCTCGCTCCCATGCCCACGGCGAGTACTTCCCAGATTCTGGGTAACAACGAATGCTTTGAACCCTATACCACGAACATATATCTTCGGCGCACCCTTGCAGGTGAGTTCGTAGTTGTAAACAAGCATCTCGTGAAAGCTCTCCAAAAGGTGGGATTGTGGTCAAAAGATATGAAGGATCTCATGATCAAAGCCAGTGGCTCGATTCAAAATATCACCGATATCCCCGACGATATCAAGCTACTTTACAAGACTGTATGGGAGATCAGTCAGAAGGTTATCATAGATATGGCGGCTGATAGAGGTGTATACGTCTGTCAGAGTCAGAGTATGAACTTGTTTGTTGAAAATCCCACACTGTCCAAGTTGTCGTCTATGCATATGTACGCGTGGAAATCTGGACTGAAGACTGGGATGTATTACCTGCGAAGTAAAGCAAAGGCTCGACCAATCCAATTTAGTCTTGAAGCAGAATGCACAGCTTGTTCAGCTTAAAGTTTTAGACGCATACTTTACTATAATGGCCAAATTTCATACCCTCATCGATACACTGGATATCCTTGAATACGACGGGCGAAAGATCTCTTTCAGTACGAATGAGGGTAAACCCGTCCGTATTCAAATACCTCGCATGTATATGCCATTCGGTATTTCTGGTTTTACCCCACCTGTGGGTAATACCAAATGGAATGTCGACTTTTCTATGAAAGGATACGATGAAGAGGGTAACTACGTGAAAGCCTTTTACGAAATACTCACAAAAACGGAAGAAAAAATCATTGAAAACGTGAGTAAGCAAAGTGAAAAAATTTTTCATAAGTACATGACCGTCGAAGATCTTAAACCCATGTTTAACTCAAACATAAAACGTTCACCCGACAGAGAGCCGAAGTTTCGTATTAAGGTTGATACTTCGGCCGATGGAGTTATTAAAGCCGGTGTATTCAACAACGAACGCAAGCATCTCAAGGATACGGCTGCTGATAAATTATACGCTAGGAATTCTGGTGTAGCAATCGTCGAGTTGACGAGTGTCTATTTTCTAAATAAAAAGTTCGGGGTAACCTGGAAGTTGCATCAACTTGTCGTGCATGAACCACAACAACTTAAGGGATTCCAATTTGTTCTAGACTAATTACTTACTCTCTAAGAGTAGACTATAAACGAACTGAGCTTCTTTTAATAATTTTCCTTTTATAACACTATACTTATTCGGATCAAGCTTGAGCTTGATTTTTGCTACGCGGACAGCTTCATCCCATTTAGCAAGAGTCATCCTTTACTATTTACTTCATTTTTTTTACGAGCGTCTTGTACTTCTTGGTACCCTTCTTGGGGGCAAGCTTGAAGTCACCCTTCTTCGCGGGCTTGAAAACCTTGACCATGGCAGAAGTACCCTCCTTCTTCATGCGCTTCTTGGCGGCAGCGACGGCGGCCTTGCTCTTGATATTACCATACTTATCCTGTGTGAGATCCGTCTTCACGAGGCCACCGGGGGTGTGTTTGGCGGTGCCGTGGTAGACTTCAGCGCGGGAACCTTCGGCGGTTGCGTACATTGTTTTACTATATCACCGGAAAATTTTCCTGATGGCGTCGATAGATTTTTCGTATTTGACCGGAATTTGGTATCCAACTCGCTCATCGTTAAGAACTTCCGCACACACCTGAGCTTTGTGACCCTGGAGAGCCATCATAGCGAGATCAACACTCCTCACCGTGGGTGTATCGGTGTAGAGATATTTCTTCACATACACCTCTCTGGTCTGACCCGTTCGATGGCATCTGCCGATGGCTTGAAGTTCTGTGGCGGGATTCCATGAAGGAGCCATGATATATACACGACTCGCGCACTGGATGTTGAGACCAACGCCACCACATTTAATCTGTACGACGAGTACACTGCCATCTGGTGCATTTTTGAATTCCTCGAGACGAGCATGACGCTCATCCTTCTCAACCATTCCGTCGATCCTGAAAACGCGCCCCCTGAACATATGTTCGATGTGATCCATTTCACCCCGGAACTGGCAGAAGATTACACTCTTTTCCTCTGGGTGCTGGGAAATATTCTCGGTCAGAGTGTCCATTTTCTTCGTACTGTGTTGCCATATGATCCGGTCGACACCCTGCTTCTTGGTCATTCCATCCAGGTAGAGTTGAGGCCACGTCATGGTTTGACGCACACGGAGTAGGCACTCCAAAATCTGCATAGCTCTTGAGCCAATGGAAATGGCGACATTTTTCAGATCGCTGATGTATTCCTGTGACTCAAAGAACGCCTGTTCATAGACGCGGCGTTCTTCGTCATACATCTCAAGTTCCACGTTCTCAAAGTGACAACGTGGCAGTTTTCCGATATTATCAGCTTTGGTGCGCCTGAGGATATAGATATCCTTGATCTCATCGTACATAGCCTGCACGAGATCCTTGGAAAATCCCAAGAACATACAAAGTGAGACGAAATCCTCCATCGAGTTAAAGACGGGGGTACCCGTGGCGAGCCAGCGGATATCCGTATCAAGCTTGTAGACAGCTTTGAACGTCTCGGACTTGCGGTTGCGGATCTCATGGGCTTCGTCGAGAACGACGCGATCCCATTTCATCGCGTGAAGAATCGTCTTCTTGTTGTATACGAGACTGTAAGGGCATAGCACGATGTCCACCTTCTTGAGATCCTCGATGTTAGTCGTACGACCGGGTCCGTCATAAACGAGAATAGAGAGACCTGGGGAAAATTTGGAAATCTCTGTACTCCATTGAGTAACGATGGTTTTGGGCACAACGATCAACGTGTGCGGCTTGGGGTTCTTGAGCATGGTCGCGATGATTTGGATGGTCTTACCGACCCCCATCTCATCGCATAAGAATCCACCTTTGGGACCCGAGGTCTGATGTTCCATATCATTCATCCATTTTACACCGTCGACCTGGTAAGGTGCGTGAAGAGTGCCGTTGAGAGCGTACTTGTTCATTGTATTGAGAGTTGTTGTATTGGTATGAAAATGATGTATTCGATATTCGACTTAGGTGTTATTAATTACTATGATAATCGTCGTCGGGATCAGACGCTATCTCACAAACGTGTATCTTCTCCTTTAAAACGCGTTTCTTTTTCTCCTTAGGTTTTGGAAGTTCGTCGATATGTTCCCTAAAGTATAAAACTTTATCCCAAAACTCTTTCATGATAGGAAGATACGTCGACCACCACTCGGGATCTCTCTTCACGTTAACAACGTCAAACTCTTCTGGCTTAGGCCAATTCGTAGCCGCAGGTTTGTACTGGATAAAGTCCGCTTCTTCTAGGTCTAATATCTCCATACAGAGCTGAAGCTGTGGCATATAATGCACGGGAACCTCGCCGGGAATGATGGCTCTTTGAGGAGGGCACTTAATCTCGACCAATTTTCCCGATTCCGATACTCCATCGGGACTACCACCAAGCCACTTGTGAATAGGGTGTGGGCACAAGCCTATTTCGTGAACAACTTCACCGTGTCGTTGCTCGTACAATATACGTGCTTCATCTTCGTATAACTCACCGTGACGTGTAGCTGCATTCCCTGTAAACTTTTCTCCCAATCCACATTTTTTCAAGAGTAGGCCATCAGGGGTTTCGTATGGATTCTTGCCTATAGCGGTAGCTGCATCACTTGCCGTGAGCATTTTTCCTCTTAGACTTAGCCATTCCTCCGACTTCTGTGGGGCGTACTCCCTCTCGAGTAATATCTTCACGTTCGGGTGCATTGGTTAATTTACCCTCCAAATGTTTAAGCACCGTACGAACGTATTTTTGAGAATACACGTCCCGTTTTTGCTTTTTATCGTTCTTTGTGACACGTTTTTTGGGAGTAAAGTCGTCCCCCTTCATTGTTGGATGTATCCGTTGTTTTGATAACCTGACTTAGGTGGATAAAAGAATGCCCGAGCTGCATTTTGTTCCGCTTGCTTTTTGTTTTTTGCGAATCCATATCCCATACATATCCCATCCACAAATACATTAATATAGAAAATTCCATTTTCGTGTGCGGTTATTGAATATACGGGGAGACTAAGGCTATTCGATTGGCAGTATCGCATGAGATGATCCTTAAAATTATCATCAACCATGATTGATTGCATATTCACAAACGAGGAGTCGTTGTAGATACGCAATATAAACTCTTTCGCGTGTAATAGACCCATGTCCATGTATATAGCACCGACGAGTGCCTCGAATACATCTTCTAAAATCTTTGGATTGTGGATCCATTGATTTCGCATACCTTTTTCATCCATTCGAATCCATTTATACAACTCGAGTTTGGATGCAATTTCAGCCAGTGTTTCTCCACGTACAAGCTTCGTTCGGGCTTTTGTTAGAAATCCCTCTTGGCGATTTTCATATTTATCATATAAAAATTTAGTAATTACGAACCCTAAAACAGAATCACCAATAAACTCGAGCGTTTCAAACGACCCGTTTAACGTTTCATCCTCTTTTAGAGCACTTTTATGGGTAAAGGCTTTTTGGTACAAATCTATGTTCGATATTTTTGTACCAACAAGGTTCTCGACAGATGCCTTGTCGATTGACATTGTTATTATATTATATGGTTTTTATTTTTAAGTATGATTTACGCCTCGACCTTGGTGTAATGAGGGCTGAGGAACTTCTGAAGGTTAAGGAAAGTAACCTGAACGTCGGCAGGGGGCTTAAGAAGATCACGAAGCTTCTGGTCGAGAACGAGAATACGACCGTTATCGGGGTGCTTGAGACCGTTGGCCTTGACGTACTCGTTAATAGACTTGGTTACAGTGCTGCGAGAGACGAGCTGACCCTCGGGAAGGCCCAGGAAAATACGGAGCTCCTCGGAAATCTTTTGTTCACGGTTGAAACCGTTGTTCTTGGCGCGCTTGGCAGACTTCTCTCCGTTGGGATCGTCGAGCTTAGCCTTGATCTTTCTGACAATCTTAGTGAGCGACTTAAGTTCATTACGAAGAGCGGTAATCTCGGCAAGGCATTCGTTACGGTTGCACGCGGTTTCAGTAGACATTATACATTACATAAGCAGTTCGTCTTTAAGTGTGTTGATATCATCAGCAGATGATCTATTCGTGTATAAAAAATGTTGATCTATATTAATGGACATCAAATTATATTCTAAACAGGTGATCGACCAGTTCAGACATGAAAATTTACTTTTCAGGGATGCCAAACTGAAAAAGTATTTCGAACGTAACGCCGCGAGGGATTTGGGAAAGTTTAGAAGTCGCCTGCATAGCACTCACTCGAAGAAATCACTGGAAAAATTTGTATACGTATTCGTCACCGATGCATGTAGAGATATCATACTCAATACTATAGGTGAAATTAGTGAGTATATGAAAAACATGGGCGATTTAGTGGTCAGTGGTGGAGAAGCGTTTAATATGTATATGCCGTATAATGAACGCATCGTGACGAGTGATATAGATGCTAAGTTCGTTCCGCGTATTCACTATGATGCAAAGTATTTTGGTAAATTACAGGCCATAAAACTCATACTATGGGATAAGCTTGGTAAAATTGCACAAAAGTTAAACGCGCGTATCAAGACACGTATTATGTCCATGGATAAGAAACTCATTAAATACTTGGGCTTGGGATTCAAACAAAGTGGTCCATTCGTGACGAGACGATACACTCTCATCAAAAAGAAAAAGACCCGCGCCAATAACAAGGCGGGTGTGGGTGATATATTCATAGATGTCGAATTATTTGCCCTCGACCTGAATATTCGTTTCTTCTCCCCCGAAAATAATAAGATTGAAAACGTCACGTTAGGGGGATTACTCGATATACCTTTCATGAGACCCCGTGAGTTTGGATACGACGTGGTCCGTACTTTGAAAAAAGGTGTGACGTACAGGAACGTCAATACAAACAAGATGATAGTAAACAAAAAGGTATACGTCGCTAGTAAAGAGTTTTTGATAGATGATATCTACCTCATGCACACCTTAAAACTTCGTCCAGAGAAGAAAGAAAAAGATAGACAACGACTTATACGATTGGCGAGATTATTTGACAAGAAAATCAAACTCACGGATAGCATAGATTCCGTGGTTAGGCGTATACGACCAAAACTCAAGAGAACATACGTGACAAAGCAAGCACCCAGGCGTAAGAACGTATCTATTCAGAAGGCGATGAAGGTAAATCCATACAAGTACAAAAAGTTCACGACAGAGCCGTCAAAGGAGCGCCTTTCTAAGAAAATGGTACATGGATTAAACCCCGTATCCAGAAAAACCGTGATAGAAGGATATGAGCGTTCAAATGGGAATCAGCGTTTCAATCTCAAAAATCTCAAGTGGAAGCGTGAGAACAACAACGCATACGTCAGGAACGAATTCGCACTCCGACCTATAAACGCACAACCCATTCCTAAAAACTTAAACGTTCAGAATACGTTATACGGATTTAGGCCTAGAAGAGATGGTTGGGTTCCAAAACCTCTTCTCGAACGTTCAGCTGCTATACCTTTCATAGGTTTAAAGAAATGATACGTATATGTTACATAATGATTTACGATACCGTCTCCAAGGGGGAAGATGGCCTTTACCATGTCCGCGCATTCACAGACGAGCGTAAGCGTAAGTTTGTTCAACTCAATGACGTCAAGATCGTAGAGAAGACCGCCGACGATCTAAGCTTTGAACCTGCCGACTTTACGAAAATTGATGAGCTTCACGAGGTTAACATTCAGAATGCTATCGAGAATTGTGAGGCCTGGTTTGGCCGAAAGCTCGCTGACAAGACTATCAAGTCTGCTTACATCAGGGACGACACTATCTCAGCAGAGCGTATTTCTAACAGTAAGGTTTTTTCCGCCGATAAGGAGCTTGTCGATTTTGAAGAGATTCAACCAGACGCCACGTGCTCCCTTGTCCTCGAATTTTCTGGACTTTGGTTTGCCAAGAAAGCGTTCGGTCCAGCCTGGAATGTTGTTCAAGTCAGGCTCGCCAAGCCCGATGAACCTGATCAGGAGACTTTCGATGAAACTTATCCCGATGAATATATGTTCGAGGATGATCAATAAAAAAAATTTGTTAACAGTATATAAAAGATGTCTCTTACTAAACGCTTGAACAGGGTTCCCTACGGTCGCGTCTTATTTGCTTTCGTCGTCGGCGTTATTATCATCGTCCTCCTCAAGAGGACTGGTAAGACTTCCACATACTCCGTCAAGGAGAGGTCTTACGCCCCCATCACCAGCGCCAGCACTGGTGATGCCCCAGGCCCCCAGCCCATGGCTGCCGATTCGTGTGAGATGCGCGCGGGTACCGGTCTCGCTTCCTCGCTTCTTCCTCGCGAGGTGGCCTCTCAGGAGGAGTTCGGTGAGTTCGCACCCGAGGATATCCTCGCTGGCCAGAGCTTCCTCGAGCCCCGTAATCAGATCGGTATTCCCGAGACCACTGGCGGTGCCCTTCGCAACGCTAATCAGTCCCTTCGTGCCGAGCCCCCTAATCCCAAGGAGCCGTTCACGTGGAATAACTCTACTATTTCCCCCGACACCATGCAGCGCGCCTTAATCTAAAACAACTTAAAGGTAATTAGTCTTTATTTAGTATATGTCTAACATTCAAGCCGACGATCTCACGAACAGCGTCTCTAAACTGGTTGAACTTAATCAGCAGATTAAAGAAGCAAGATCCGATATTAAAGTCCTTTCCCAAGCAGAAAAGGCACTTAAGTTACACATCAAAAAATTGATGGTAGATAACGGCCTCGACGTCATCAATACCAAAACTGGTAAAATCACGGTCAAGAAAAGCATTCGAAAAGTTGGTCTTAATAAAGACACCATCAGGGAAGGACTTAACGTATTCTTCGACGGAAACGATCAGCAGGCGGAAACTGCCTTAAAGGTAATCGTCGAGAGTTTACCAACAAAAGAAACATCAACTATCTCCGTAACTGGACTCAAAAAGACGACTTCTGAATAATGGTTTGGAATCAATACGTCTACGAGGCGACTACAGGAAACGACCCCGAATATGAAAGCGATAATGAAAATTGTGATAGCGACTATGAACATACGATAGAAGATTGGGAACTTGAATACTCAGAAGAACTTCATCATATGTGGAATACCATGAATACCTTACTCTATGATGCACATATTCAACATTCAGGCAAGTTCTGCGATTTTGTTGAATTTTGCTATCTTGAACATGATACGATTGGAAGAACTACCTGGGAATACCAGGAGCAAACGATATGGTATGAAGAACGCCTTATTCATGTGTGGAAGAACCTGGTCAGGATTATTCGAGAGAATGGTATTCGTGAACAAATGATGAAAGGTGTATCATTTGACCATTTCCTGTCGTTCACGAAAAATATTATGTGTATATATTAAATGCTTCCCCTACTTACCTCCCAGAAGGTAGCCATCCCCTCTGTTCTTTTTCTTGCGCTCAGCCCCGGTATGCTTCTTAAGACCAACGGCATGAAGCTCTCGTTCAAGAACGTCAGCACTGACAAGATGTCTGTGCTTTTCCATGGTCTCGTGTTCTTCCTGGCGTACTCGCTCATCGCTAAGTCCATGGGCCTCGTTCTTACCCAGAACGACCTCCTCGTGACCACCGCGCTCTTCATGGCTCTCAGCCCGGGTATGCTTCTTACCATCCCTCCCGGTAAGTTCATGTCTGGAAAGACTTCCCAGACCGCGATCCTGGTTCACACAATCGTTTTCGCGGTTGCGTTCGCTCTTTTACGAAAGCAATTTCCTAAGTTCTATTAAGTGATGCGATATGGAATATCTTGTGATAGGCCCAGCGTCTATGGGTCTTTTTGCTTTCATGGGCCGGTTAAAAAAATATGAAAATGAATTAAAAAATATAAAAGAAATCTCCGGTGCATCAGCTGGCGCTTTAATAGGCACGTTTTTAGCCATGGAAGTATCCTTAGATGATGCATTTGAAAAGTTATTGAAATTGGATATCGAGGGACTTGCAAAGTACAAATTACGATCACTGTTAAAAAATTATGGACTCATAGATGTCGAGGCTGTTCGCAATGCTATAGAAGAGATGTACGGATGCAATCCCACGTTTTCAGACTTGAGTAAAAAGTTATACATAGCGGCGTTTAATCTAAACAGGGGGAGAACTGAATATTTCTCTGTAGATTCACACCCCGATATGTACGTGATAGATGCTATATGCATGAGTATATCTATACCCTTCATAGCCACAACTAAATCATATAAGGGAAGTATGTATTTAGATGGAGGGACGAAAGATATCATGCCGTTAGAACCCTTTTTTAATAAACCACATCATAAGATTATATCGTTTATTTTACACAACGAGCCACGTTATATAGAAAAGATAACGACGTTCACAGAGTATATAGGCGCATTTATGAATCGTGTAATCGATTTTAGGATCAATACCTATGATCCAACTAAATACAAAACTATACACGTGAACACGAGTGATTTCAATATCTTTAAATTCAATATGTCTTATGATGATAAATTGCGTATGTTTTTACACGGGTTTAACCAGTAATCCCACCTGTTATATTATTTTATGTGATTATAACAAGATGGACGTTTGTGATCCTGATGCGAAAACCAAGAATATCAGGAAGCTAATAAAGCTTCACACAGGGCACGCGGTCAACGTCTCCCGTGAGCGGATGTGTGATATTACTCGAGAGGCTAAGAAGGGGAATTTGCCCATGCCTCCTCTCGTGCTTACGAGAGATAAGCGTTTTCTTTTGGATTCTAAGTCACCGCTTACCCAAAAGGATTATGAAACGCTTTATAAATCCAACACAACTTCCGCAGACGTGAAAAGACTCGCCAAGAAGGTTGGACTCGTGAATACCGACAAAACTATAGCCGATTTAAAGGATGCTATTGGTCGAAGATTAGCGAGTACGAGTGTGCGCGAACCTATACTCTTACCGGGGTCTAGAGCAGTCTCTGCACCGAAATCTGAAAACTTTTTCGCCAATGAGAATCGGAACACTGTTCAAAACGAGAATCGTAATAACGAGAATCGTAATAACGAGAATCAGAACCGTGCTAATATTAATAGTGCAAGGCGAAATAATGGCGACAGACCCAATGGTAACGTTGTGAAACCTAATGGAAATCGTCCCAAGTCTGTGAAAAATACCATACGGAATAGACACAGGGACCGTATCAAAGATTTCGGCGAAAACCGGCGCGAACCTAATCGCCGCGAACCTAATCGCCGCGAACCCAATGGAAAGAAACCCGGATTTTTTGGTCGGATTTTTGGGGGTAACAAGAACACGTCCAAGAACAAACTTAACACAGAGATGAAGTTGGCGCAGATGAAACGTAATACACAAAGACAGGTTTCACATCAGAGAGCGGTGCAGTCTCGATTACGTTTGAGGGAAGCTAAGTTAGCGAAAAATGCCATTTCCGAAGCTGAGCGCGCAAAGCGCCAGGCTATAAACGACGTGACTAGAATGCAAAACAATAAACACCTGTTAGAGGTTGAGTTGAACAAGCGTACAAACAGGGCTCGTAGAAATGCAGAGACGGTCTCTCAATCTAAGAAAGAACTGGCCAAGGAGAAATTGCACGCCGGAGAACTCAATACACGAATCGCTGCGTTACGTCGACGAGCGGCCATTGAAAGGACGCAAGTTAATAAAGCGAAGAAAAATGCTCAGAATCGTATCACGATCGCAGAGAACAAGGTTACCAACAGGAATAAGAACATCGGTCTCAAACAAAATGAAATTAATAAGGCGAAGGTAAGCTTAAACGCGGCATCTAAGAAGGCGAATGCATACAAGAAGTCTACGGACTCGGCGTTAGCCAAGATACAAGAGCTCACGAAGCAACTGGAAACTGCTGGTAACGCCGGTAATTCAGAGAAGGTGAAAACATTAGAAGTGCAGATTGCTAAACTGTTGAAGGAGCTTGAAGAACTCAAGAAGACACCCGTCACGGTTGTCCAAAATGTAGAACTCATCGCTAAGAAGATTGAACTCACTAGGTTAGCTGGTGTACAGGGTGTGAATTTTACCAAGAATATTAACAAGCTCACGATGAATAATTTGAAGGGGTCCGTTCTAAAGAATAATTTTGGAAAAAATACACAAACTAAACTGGCCCCCAAGGTACTCGCACTCGAAAACAAAATAAAGGCCGCCGGTAAAGCAAAGAAAGCGAAGAAAAATACCGAACTCGCAGCGATTGAAAAGAAAAGACAAGAAGAGATGAATACAATCCGTGCAGAGAAAGAAAAGGCAATTACTAATGCAGCTGCTAATAAAGCTACAGCCGTGAAAGAGGCTGAAGAGGCTGCTAAGGCACAAGCCACAGCTAACACGGCGGAGGAAAGAGCCAAAGCCCTGGCAAACCTCCAAGCAGCTCAAGTTAAGATCAACGCGGCAAATGAAGAAAGGACGAAAGCGTTGGAGAAAGCTAAGGAGGAACGTGAACAGGCACTCGCAACCGCTGCAAGCAATAAAGAGGCTGCTCTCTTGGCCGCTAAGACTGCGTCTAATGCAAACAAGGCAGTCGCTCTCGCGAACGCTGCTAAGAAGGCTAAGGCAAATAGAATTACGGCTACGAGGAACGCTGCTCAAAAAGCTAGGGAACGCCAAAAGGCGGAAAACAATAAAAACAAGAACGCTGCTCTCTTGGCTGCTAAGACTGCGTCTAATGCAAACAAGGCAGTCGCTCTCACGAACGCTGCTAAGAAGGCTAAGGCAAATAGAATTACGGCTACGAGGAACGCTGCTCAGAAGGCTAGAAACCGTCAGAAAGCGGAAAGTGAAGCCAAACTTAATCAGATTCGTGAAGAGAAGAATAAAGCACTGGCTGAGGCTGCGGCCAATAAGAACAGGGCACAATCTGAAGCGAATGCGGCACGTAAAGCACTCGTGGCCGGTAGATTTCAATCTGCGGCAAACAAAGCCGCACTCGAAAAGAAAGTCACTGAAGCTGAAGCAGGTATTAAAAGGGCTGCGACAGAGAAGGTTGAGGCTCTCGAAGAGGCTGAGCGTAAAAGGAAAGAGGCTCTCGAAGAGGCTGAGCGTAAAAGGAAAAATGCGATGAAGGGAGCCGTCGCCCTCAATAGAATGAAAGGAGCCATAAACGCAAAGAAGAATGCTCGCACCTCTATCCAAAATAGATTACGCGCGAAGGCTCAAGCGGCTCGTAACTCTGTCGCGGAGAAAAAGAAGAAAGCTCAAGACGAATTAAGGGCTTTGGCTACTAGCGAAGATGTGAACTTTACTAGAAACATCAATCGGGTTACGTTAAATGGTGTAAATACGCTTAAAACTCGTATAAAGAATGCGGGTAAGACTAAAAGGATCGCGAAAGCCAAGGCGGACGGTGAAGAAAAAAGATTAGCACGCCAAAAGGCAAATGATAACAAACGAAAACAGAATGCACGCAACGCCGAGGCGAATAGGGTTGCGACTGTTCGACGTATAGCCTTAGAACAGAAACAAGCGGCAGCGAAAAAGAGAAGAGAATTACAAGAACAGGGTCGAGGTAAAAGAAACGCGGAAAAGAAGGCCGCGAAGGCGAATGTAAAGAAAGAGGAGAACAACACGAACGCTCGAATGAAGGCGACGCGTAACAAACTCACCAAGAATAAGGCGACGAATGAACTCGTTAAAACACGCCTCGCTTATAGAACGAACGTGTTGGTGGCGACTAGGGAAGGAAGGTTGCCCCAAAATCAAAAGGAATATTGGTATCGACAAGC
>Ga0315315_10000194_pt1 | contig 47080 bp, 49 predicted proteins | sample M140m3416metaG_FD_203699 | JGI IMG/M metagenome (GOLD analysis project Ga0315315, IMG submission 203699) | Ammonia-oxidizing marine archaeal communities from Monterey Bay, California, United States - M1 40m 3416 | ecosystem: Environmental > Aquatic > Marine > Intertidal zone | place: USA...
GACGCAAGAAGATTATAAAAAAAATATAAATACTATTCCAAGCAAATTAAGATTTGAAAAATATACAATAAGTGGTTTTAAAAATATTGTGAATATTCCTTCAAATAATATAAAATCTGAATTAAATTAAAAATACTTAAATATTATTATTATTATTATATAAATAACTATATATATAAACTATGATTAACTTGAATCATGTCGCAATTGATAATATTAAAAATTTAGATGGATGGACATATTATAATAATAAAAATTTAGGTCATTCTAAAATTAAAGATTATACTAAAAATTATTTAGGTTCATTTAATTATATAAATGATATTGAAAAAGTACTATTAAATAATCCAGATATAACACATTTTGTTTGGCATAAACCAGAATTATATAGTACAAAATGGAAAAAAAGATTATATGGTTGGACGCAAGAAGATTATAAAAAAAATATAAATACTATTCCAAGCAAATTAAGATTTGAAAAATATACAATAAGTGGTTTTAAAAATATTGTGAATATTCCTTCAAATAATATAAAATCTGAATTAAATAATACTTTGTCAGTAATTACTAATGATGGTGGTCCTGGGAATCAAATTGTTGGTATTAAAGAAGGATTAATAATATCAACTATATTAAATAAAAAATTTATTTTCCCACCTATTGTACAACATTATACTATTAATAGAAATAAATATTTTAAATTTAATGAACTATTTAAATATGATAATAAAGAAAATATAGAATTAGTTGATAATATAGAAAATATAAAAAAAAATAATATGATTTATACAACAAGGCGCTCTGAATTAAATAAAAAAATAGGTATGGAAAATTTATTAAATATTAATAATCCAAAAATTATGTTACCATTAAAAAACTTTGAAAAAATAACAGATATTGAAAAATTAAATATTATTAATAAAAATCATTTAATAATATCTTCTTTATATAATAATATTAAAATTTCTGAATGTTATTGGAATGGTTGTGATGATTGTGATATTAATCCCAATTTAATAGAACTTTATAAAGATATATGCTCTAAATTTAATTTTTCTGATAATATTATAAAATTAGGAAATAATTATATTAAAAAACATTTTAATAAAGAAAAATATATAGCACTGCATATGAGATATGCAGATTATGATAAAGGAAAAAATATAAAAGATATAAATAAATTATATAATGAAAAAGATATAAATAATATAATTCAAGAAATATCTGATAAATATAATATAAATAAAAATAATATATTTATTGCTACAAATAATAAGAAGAATATATTAAATTCTGATTTAAATAATTATAAGTTATATGAAAATAACAATGATATTGATTCATTTGTAGAACAATATATATGTTGTATGTCAGAAATATTTATTTATACCGGTGGTATACATGCTAAACCTGAACATACTCATTTAAGAAGTACTTGGTCTTCATTTGTATTAGACTATAGATATTGTATACTTAATAAAGATAAAGAAAGTCATATATATATAACAAATTATTTAAAAAATTATGGATATACACTATAAATATTTAACATCTATGATGAGATTGATGAATAGGATTCATATTATGCTTTAATATATTAACTTTATTTATTTTGCAAATAATTGACCATACTGATTGATCGTGACGGAAATCTTTATATCCTTTCATAACACTAATCTTATTTTTAAAATACCCACCACCATCACATAATAAATATGTATAATCTTTTATTATATCATACCATTGTTTAATTATTTTTAAACTTTTACTATTTTTTTGATACATACTATACCAGCTTGCACTTGTTGTGTATGTGTTATATTTTTATTATCTTGAACATTAAAATGTTTAAAAATATCTATAGTATTCCATTGAAATTCCTTTCTTTGGTCTGGAATTCCTGTTGTGATAAAAGTACATATACCTGTTGGACATTTATTTTTATTATTTAATAATGAAAATATATTATTAAATTTATTCTTTACATTATTATTATTATATATTGACATCCCACAATCTGAATATATTAGTATATCGTTTACATCTATTTCTAATAATTTTTTATATATTATATAAGGTTTCCACATCCAATGATAATATCCTCTACCATTAAATTTCGGTTTATTTCTAAATACTGAATCTTTTAATTGCTTCTGGAATTTTTGAACTATTCCTTTCCAAGCTTCATCTTTATTAATATCCTCAGTATAACAATGTATATCAAATAAATTTAATTTTTCAACTTGATTACATATTCTATCTCTAGATTTAATAAATTTTTCATTTCCTAAAGTGATATAGTGTTTTTTATATTTTTTATATTAGTTAGATCTAATTCATTAATATTCCACTCTATATTTTCACAAAATGGTAATTCTATATATAATTTTTTGCTATGATGTGCAATTCTCCATATATTGTTATATCTGTACAATTGGTGTAGATCATCTTTATAATATGATTTAGTATTTTTATCTACATTTCTTAAATTTGAGATTTTATATATTCCATTTATATTATTATTACTTGAACCTTTAATTATAACTTGATTTATCATATATATATATAAATTAAACATATTATATATATTATATAATATGAACGGTTTATCACTTTTAATAATTATTATTGTTATAGCTTATTTTTACGATCAAAGATATCCTCAATCTGATACATATAAAATGTATTTTGGAGGTTCAGTTATCTTATATTTAATATTTATATATTTTATGAATTATCAACAACCTTTTGTTTATAAAATGGCTAGAAATATAAAAGATGTTCAGACTCAACCTTTACACACTATTATACCTGATTACAAATTAAATACAGTAAATAGTAATAATGTTAAATATAAAATAGCCGATAAACAAAATTTAAAATGTCCTTCTTGTCAAAATACTGTCATCCTAGAAGAAATAGATTATTATAAATTATCATATATTACTCCTTTAGAATTTGGCGGCATTAATTCACCGGAAAATTTAAAATTATTATGCCCAACTTGTTATGAATTTAGAAGATATTAAAATATTATATAATATATAAATATGGTTGATGTAATAAAAGCGAATGGAATTATTCTATTTTATGCTATTTTAATAATGGTAACAAGTTTTGTAGGTTTAAAGTGGAAAGGCAATAAAGGTTTTAATTGGGGTATGGTTGTAGGTTTAGTTTTATCTGTATTTTTATGGATAAATTATGGGAGAAAACTCGCTAGAGTTTAAAAATAATTTAATTTTTATATATAAATGTATTTAGTTTATATTATTATTTCTGATAATGGTTTGTCATATGTAGGTATGACAAATAATTTTTATAGAAGATGGTTACAACATAATCAAATATTAAAAGGTGGTGCTAGATATACAAAAAAAGGCAAAGAATGGCATCCAATATGCATTATAGATGGATTTAAAAATAAAGTTGAAGCTATGCAATGTGAATGGAAAGTTAAAAGTAGAAAAAGTAAGTTATCTAAAAAATTTAAAGGTGGATTAGGTAGAATTCAATATTTAAATTTGTTATTATTAGATAAAACATGGACATCAAAATCTCCGAATATTAAAGATCAAAATTTAAATATATATATTGATGATGATTATAAACAATATATTAATAATATAGGAACTAAGGAATTATATTGGAAATAAATTATTCTTTATTAATATTTATATTATCATTCATTACACAAAAATATATATCTTTTAATAAATTATTAGATTTTCCAGATATTGTAATGCCTTTTTCTTTTAATTCTTTTATCATATCTTCAGAATTTTTATTATTTACATTATCTGCTAATTTTTTTAATGTATCTTTATCCTTCTTTTTAGATTTTTTAACAAAAAATGATACTTTTCTATTTTTTTTTGGTTTCTTCTTTTTTGATTTTTTTTTAGTTTTCTTTCTAATTGGTTTACTTTCACTTCTATCAAATTTAAAAACTGGGTCTTTTACATTTGCTTCTATATTTACTTTTTTCAATGTTTCTTCTACCGGTTTCTCAACCGATTTCTCTTCTACCGGTTTCTCAACCGATTTCTCTTCTACCGGTTTCTCTTTATTTGATTCATCTACTTTTTCATCAACTGGTTTCTCTTCTTCCGGTTTCTCTTTTTTCGATTCATCTACTTTTTCATCGACTGGTTTACCTTCTACCGATTTCTCTTTTTTCGATTCATCTACTTTTTCATCAACTGGTTTATCTTCATTAATTTTTAAAGATATATTGGGTTTACTATTTTTATTTTCCTTTAATACTGGTTTGTTAATAGACCATCCAATTTTCTTTTTTATATTTGTTTTATTTTTAGTTTTATTATTTAATAATATACTATTTATTGGATTTTTCTTTTTGCTATATTTTCTCTTTTTATCTAAAAATTCTTTATATTTTTTAGAATTAAGAGATTTTTTCCCTTGTTTTTTCTTTGATTTTTTTGAATTTAATAACTTCGATAAAGAACTATCTACCATTTATTACTTACTATAATGTAGATTATTTTTTTTGAAATAATGTTATTTCTGTTAATAAAGTCTGTATATTTAACTCATCATCATTATAAATTTCATTTATTATATTATTTATAACTAAATCTGAGGGACATTCTTCTTTCAACATCTTTTTCATTGAAGCCAATATAAAATTACGCAAATGTTCTTTATTTTCTGAATATAGTGTTTTAATAACTCCTAATAATTTTGACTCTTCTATTTTTTTTATATTATGTTCTTTTAAATATGATTCATAGTTAGTTTTAATATAAAATATTATAAGGTCTTTAATATAAGATAAAGTATCTGGCATTACTTATTTATATTTATATGTTATATTTTAAATAATTAAACTTATAGATAAAACGCGATAAATATAATAATTTATTATATTTATTATTATTAATGTTTAAGTATGTAAATATAACATATAATTATGCAAGGTTAGGGTTTAATTTACTTTATATATATTATAAGGATATTAATATTAAAAACAATGATTATTGGGTAAATAAACTAACAAATAATATAGAAAATTGTGGTTGTATGATGATAAAATGTATTCAATGGATACTTCCTAAATTACAATTAATTCATGGAACAACTAATATATCTAAAAAATTCAATATTTTTTACGATAATTGCAATATTCATTCAATTGAAGATACAAAAAAAATATTTAATTCTGAATTTAATTCTTCCTTAGAAGATAATTTTAAAATAATAAAATTAATTGGTTCTGGATCTATTGGACAAGTATATTTAGCAGAAAATATACATAACTATAAACGATATGCTATTAAAGTAAATCATCCAAATATACTACAAGAATATAAAGTATTTTATATATTTATTAAATTAATATTATTATTTATAAATTATACAGATTATATACCAGTAAATGATATATATGAATTTATTACATCAATGAAATCGCAAATAAATTTAAAAAATGAATGTTATTTTAATAAAGAGTTTCAAGAAATATATAAAAATGAAGAAACATTTATAATACCAAAAGTCCTTTTATGTACAGAGAATATATTAATTATGGATTATATTAATGGTGAAGTATATAAAAGTAATGAGGATAATCCATATGGAGATTTTAAGAAATTATCATTATTATCTATATTTGTAAATAATAATTGTTTAAATAATATTGTTCACGGTGATTTACATTTAGGAAATTGGAGGATAATAAGAAATAATAATAGATATAAATTAGTAATTTACGATTTTGGTTTTTGTTTTCATATATCGCGTGAAGAATTTATAATTATAGATGATCTATTAACAAGTGATAAAAAAAAAAATGTAATTGATAAATTTTTTAAATATTATTTATCTAAAGATTACAATAGTGATATTGATGAAGAATCTTATAAACAAGAATATAATATATTAGTCGAAAAGTATAATAGTATATTTTCACCTAGATTAGATGACTTCTTAAATGATTTATTACAATTATGTATATCTAATCATATATTATTATCTAGTACATGTCTAAACGGATTTTTATTATTTTTACAACTTTCAGGATTTTATGAAAAAGTTGATGTATTATCCACTGAAAGTGATTATCCAAAATATATAAAAAATATTATAAATCAATGTAAATCCTATGATATATGCGATGATTTAGTTAATTATTTAGAAAGTAAAGTAAAAGAAAATAATGTTAAAAGTGCATTTAATAATGATTTTTCAGGTCTTGAATCTTTAGCATGTTTATGTAGTAATGAAAGTATAAAAGAAAAAACCGAACCATAATTATAATATATAATATATAATATATAATAATGGAGAATGTAATAACAAAAGATGAGTATTTAGAATTAACAAGTTCTTTAGATACATTTCAAACATTTTTAGAACAAGGTGGAAATCCAAATACTTTAGTTATTAATGAAGCTAATTATGGTCACGCACCCACTAGAAGTTTATTATATAAAATTGTAACAGAGAAAGCTAATATGTGGAGGTCCTCACCACGTAAAGATTTACCTTTTGCTAAATATGTTCAATTATTATTAGAATATGGAGTTAATGCTGATTATGGTGGCGTTATAAGTGATAATGAATGGCAAAATAGAGACAATAGAGAACAAACACCTTTAATGATATCAACTGGTGATATTACTGATATATTATTACAAGGTGTTAAACTAATAGGGTCATCTGAAATTAATAGAGCAAATGTAAATTATGTTGCTGCTAGATGGGGGACAGCATTACATTATGCTGTTTTTCATCGTGATAATAATAAAATAGCTACTTTATTAAAATATGATGCAGATCCAACAATCGAAGCATGGACTATAAGACCTGGTGTTGCTGGGCGTGGAGCTTCTTCACAATTTCGCAATTATCAACGTTTGTATTTTAAATCTCCATTAGAAAGTGCTCTAGCTTTTGATTTCAATGCTTCTTATCAGTTAATGGATGATTATATGAAAAAAATCAGAGAGGAAAAGTCTTTAGTAAAGCCAAAACAAATGTTATCCTTTATGACTTCATTAATTGAAGAACGTGATCCCACAGATAATATAGACGATTTAAGTAATATAGGTAAAATAATGAGTAAATATATTAAACATAACCCTGATGTTATAGATAGAGCTATACTTGAACATAGGGAAAATCCTTTTAAATTAACTAGAGAACAAAGAGAATATGCAGAATATGGATATGATGCTGATGGTTATGATATTGAAGGTTATGATGTTAATGGATTTGATATATATGGATATGATATAGAAGGATATGATGAAGATGGGTTTGATGTAGATGGATATGATGCTAATGGTTATGATCCAGAAGGGTATGATGTAGATGGATATGATGCTAATGGCTATGATGCTGAAGGTTATGATGCTAATGGTAATAAGAAAAAATCAGGAGGAAGATATAGATATAGAACTAGAAGAAAACATAGATTTTATTAATTTGAAAACTATTTAATATATCAATTAAATTATATACAAGATGAATAAAAAAGATAATAAACTTAAAATTGAAAATAATCTATTGAAAAAAAGGAATAAAGAACTGACTAAAGAACTACAATTCTATAAAAAGATTTTTGAACATAGAAATTCATGTATTTTTAATTTAAGGATTAAAACAATAAATGGTGAAAAGGTCTGGATAGATTCAATAAATATTTATAATAAAACAGATTTATTATTTAAATTAGATAAAGATGAAGAAGTTAAACAATGGATTAAGGATTTAAATCGTCCTTATAAAGACAATGATTGGTAAATAACCTTATGGTAAATAATCTTTATAAATATATTTTTTTTAAATTTGAAAATTTATATAAGATTTAATTAATACAAATAATTAATTAGATGACACTAACAGATTATAAGAAAAGAAAGTTAGAAGAACAAATTTTGGAAGAACCAGATACATTTGTAGGTGGGACCGACTTAATCGAAGAAAGTTTACCACTATTGGAAGATGGAAAAATTACTGTAAGAGAATGTAATCATATACCAGCTATAAATAAGTTATATGATGAAATTCTAGTAAATGCTCGCGATCAACTAGTAAGATTAGAACAATCAAATAAAAAAGGTGAAAAGAATATTATTCCAGTAACAGATATTAAAGTAGAATACGATGAAACTACTAAAGCTTGGAGTATTTATAATAATGGAAATGGTATAGATGTAGCAGAACATCCAACTGAGAAAGATAATAAGGGTAAGCCAATATGGATTGTTGCTTTAATTTTAGGAGAACTATTAACATCAAAAAATTATAACAAGTCAGGAAAGACAACTGGTGGTAAAAATGGTTTTGGTGCTAAATTAGCTAATCTATTCTCTACATGGTTTAAAGTAGAAACAGTTGATCATATTAGAGGGTTGAAATATGTTCAAGAATTCAAAGATAATATGAAAATAAAGGGAAAACCAAAGATTACTAAAGTTAAATGTAAACCATATACAAAAATTACTTGGATAATAGATTTTGAAAAGTTTGATATTGATGGTTATTCAAAAGATATGGTAAAATTAATGATTAGAAGGGTTTATGATATAGCAGGGACAACAGATAAATCACTTAATGTATACTTTAATAAGAAAAAACTAAATATTAAATCATTCGATAAATATATTGATTTATATCTAGAAGGAGAAAAGAAAGTATATCAAAAAATACACGATAGATGGGAAATAGGTGTATCTGTTAGTAAAAATGATAAGTTTGAGAACTATTCATTTGTAAATGGGATATATACATCTAAGGGGGGGAAACATGTTGATTTAATTAGTAAAGGATTAACAAGTGGTATTGCGAATTATATTAATAAGAAACATAAAAAAACTATACCAGAAAACTATATCAAGAATTATCTTAAATTATTTGTAAATAGTGTAATTGAAGATCCATCATTCGATAGTCAATCAAAAGAAAGATTAATTACTACACAGAGCAAATTTGGTTCAAAACCAAATATATCAGACAAATTTATTAAAAAAATATGTGAAACAACTGATATTGTTAATAAAGTATTATCATTTGCTGAATTTAAGTTAAATAAAGAAGCAAAGAAAACAGACGGAGCAAAGGTAAATAAACTAAAGAATATTCCAAAATTAGATGATGCTAATTATGCAGGAACAAAAAAATCCGAACAATGTACATTAATCTTAACTGAGGGAGATTCAGCAAAAACAATGGCTATTAGTGGTTTATCTGTAATTGGTAGAAATACATATGGTGTATTTCCTTTAAGGGGTAAAGTTTTAAATGTAAAAGATGCATCTCAACAGCAAATTTTAAATAATGCTGAAATTACGAATATTAAGAAGATATTAGGCTTAGAATTGGGTAAAGAATATAAAGATACAAAATCCTTAAGGTATGGTAAAATTATGATTCTAGCTGATCAGGACCATGATGGTTCTCATATTAAGGGTCTATTACTGAATGTATTTCATACATTATGGCCTTCTTTACTAAAAAATAATAATTTTATAACATCAATGTTAACACCTATTGTAAAAGTTACAAAAAATAAGAAATCTATTTCATTTTATAATTTAACTAATTATAAGGATTGGATTAGTAAAACAAGTAATTATAATACATGGAATACGAAATATTATAAGGGATTGGGGACAAGTACAGCTTTAGAAGCGAGAGAATATTTCAAATATATTAATCTAAATAATTATGAATGGACCGAAAATAGCAATAATAAGATGAATCTAGCATTTAAAAAAGAATTATCTAATGATAGAAAAGCTTGGTTATATAAATATGATGAAAAGAATATAATTGATGGTAAATGTAATACAATTACTATAGATAAATTTATTGATAATGAATTAATTCATTTCTCAAATAGTGATACTCTTAGGTCAATTGGTTCTATATGCGATGGCCTTAAACCATCTCAAAGGAAAATTCTATTCTGTGCTTTTAAGAGAAAATTATATAAAGAAATTAAAGTAGCACAATTAGCAGGATATGTAAGTGAACATTCTGCATATCATCATGGTGAGGCATCGCTTCAATCAACAATTATTGGATTAGCTCAAAAATTTGTAGGAACTAACAATATTAATGTTCTAGAACCAAATGGACAGTTTGGAACTAGATTAATGGGTGGAAATGATTCAGCAAGTCCAAGGTATATTTTCACAGAGTTAAATAAACTTACAGACTATATTTATCCTATAGACGATTTTGATATATTAGAATATAATATAGATGATGGTATGATTGTTGAACCTAAATATTATTCACCTATTATTCCAATGGTTTTAGTAAATGGTATGAGAGGCATTGGAACTGGATTTAGTACTTCAATTCCACAATTTAACCCAACTGATATAATTCAAAATGTTGTTAATAAGATAAAAGGAAGACCTTATAGAGAAATTAAGCCATGGTATAAAGGCTTTAAAGGAACTATTGAAAAAGTTAAGAAAAATATGTATATTACAAAGGGTTTATATAATATTATAGCTAAAGATGTATTAGAAATTACAGAACTACCTATTGGAACTTGGACACAAAATTATATTGAATTTTTAGATAGTATTCTATATGATAAAACTAAAAATCAGAAGTTTTATATCTATGATTATGAAAACCATTCAACAGATACAACAGTTCATTTTAAGGTCAAAGTTTCACCATCTATATTAACTGGTATAACATGTAAAGTTGAGAAGAATATTGATTCAATTGAAGAACTATTTAAATTATCAACTACTAAATTTACTAGTTTAACGAATATTCATCTGTATAATGAAGATAATACAATTTGTAAATATAATTATATAGAAGAAATTATTGATAACTATTATGATGTAAGATATAAATTATATATTAAAAGAAAAGAAAATCAATTAAAAGTATTAAAGAAAGAATTAGATATTAATAGTCTTAAAATGAGGTTTATAAATGATGTAATCAATGATAATATCGTTATTTATAGGAATAAAAAGGAAAATATTATTAAAAAGTTAGTAGATATGAAATATCCTATGGTTATAAATAAAGAATTAACAGATGAGTATAATGATACTAATAATGCAATTGGTTATAATTATTTAGTTAATATACCACTATATCATTTAACAGAAGAAAAAATTAAAGAACTACAAGAAACTATTAATAATATTCAACAGAAATACGATACATTATATAATAGTAGTATTGAAGATATATGGTTAAGTGAATTAGATACTCTAGAAAAAGAATATAATAAAATAAATTAATATAGTAACAAGTTTAATTAAAATACTTTTTTAATATAATATATTAATATATTATGGCGCAAAGAAATTCCAATTTGAGATCAATACCACCAACATCGAATGAGGTTAGTTGGCCATGGGCTGCAGAAAGGTTAGAATTTACAACAGGTGATAATCCAGATTTACAAAGATTTGGACAATATGATGCTATGGGTAAATTAACATCTGAAATTAATACAGGTTTAGTTAAAGATATAACTAGAGATATGAGTGATGAAGAGTTATTGGAAGATACAGTAATATTTAATACAGAAAAACAAGACTCAATTAAAGGGATATTAGAAGACAGCGATGTAAATAGGATATTTTTTTCAAAAGCAAATATAGAAGCTCTTCAACAATTAATAAGATATAGAGTATATCAGAGTAATAATGAAGCAATTATATCAATTCAATCAGAGGAACAATTATTTATTATTATGAGATCGATATTATTACAATATGGAAATATGGTTACACCAGAACCCGTTGAAGAAGTTAAAAGACTAAATAATATATTAGTAAATAAAATAACCAATAAGGTTAATTCAGAAGTAGCTGGATATGTTGGATATATAGTTGATTTAGAAAAGAATGTTGAACTAATGCCACATCCCGAATATCTAAATAAAAATAATTTTACATATGATATGACTAATATTTAAACTTGTTTTATAATATATATTTATGGATTTAACTATTGATGATTTTTTTTTATCTGAAATAGATAAAAAAAGTATTAATAATTGGATTAATTCTTTTAATAATAATGATGTAAAATCACCATTATTTATAAGTGGATATATAGGTAGCGGTAAATCTACATTAGTAGATATAATATTAAAAGGTTATACATGTATAAATATTAATGATAATTTATTAAATATTAATACCAATCAGTATATTCAAGATTGTTTAAATAAAAAAGATATATCGATGATGTTTAAAAAAAAAAAAATTTATAAAAGTATAATTTTTGATAATATTATACCAACAGATAAAAATATGATAAAAGCGTTGAAATTAATCCTTGGATCATTAGATAAATATATCCATAATCCAATTATTATAACAACTGATAATTATATTAATAAAAATATTAATACAATTAAGTCTAAATGTATACACATTGATATTAAATATACAGATAAAGAAATGAAAACCATATTAGATAAAATTTTCAAGAAGAAAATCACATTAAAATGTAAAAAACAAATAATAAAAAATAATAGAAATAATATTTCGCATATTATAACAAATAAGAATCTATATATAAATAATGAAGTAAATTATATGGATAATAATAATGAAGATATTATAACTTTAACAGATGGTTTGAAAAAAAATATGAATATAAATGATATATTTATTAGATATAGTTCAGAATATAATGTAATTGGTCTAAATATATTAGATAATATATACAATAATTATAATATAAATAATGTAGATATTATAGTAAATATATATAAATTATTATGTTTATATGATAATCAAGAGTTTTATTCAAATAAGAATCTAATATTTGATGTTACTAATATATCTGTTTTATTATCTATTGTATTTCCATATACTCTTTTAAAGCAAAATAATATTTTACATAAAAATATTAAATATAATACATATATAAGTAAATCTTTGATATATACACATCATAATATATTATATAAACATAGTAATTATCAATATAATTATTATGATATCATAATAAGGTTAATATATATAATTAAAGATAATAAAGATAAACACTATGAAGATAAAATAAAATATTTTTTTAAAAAGTATGAATGTAATAAAAAAATATTAAATTACTATATTAAACTAGCTAATATTATTTATGATAAAGAAATAAAAACAAATTTAATTAAATATGTTAATCAAATTATTAAATTTGAATAATTTATATTAATATAAATATGACTCAATATGTTTTTATGCATTGTTTTAAAGAATGTAAGTGCTATGATTTAGCCTTAAAGAAAAAAATAGATTATAAACAATATGAAAAATGTTATAGACGAACTATGCACAATAAAATATTAATAACTGAATTTTTATATAGATTTTGGCCTAAGCCAAAAAATTAATCAAATATTTTATGAATGTTTTTAATTTTACTACCTATATATACTTCAAACAATAACCACGGTAATACACCAATCATTGTCCCTATTATATAATTTATAAATGTTATTTTTGTACTACCCCAGAAATAATTATTAATTGTAAATGGAAGAGGACTAACTCTGGATATTATATTATATATAATCCATTCTATAGTATTATATGAATCTTGATTTTTATGTATATTATTTAATAATTCATATTTTTTAATTTTTTTTTCTACTTTATTTTTGAGTATATTTCTTGATATAAAAAATCCAATTATCGCTGATATAATTACAATCGCATATGATATAATAAAACCTCTTTTAAATCCAAATATTAACCCCGAAGAATAGTTAATGAAAGCATACATAAAAAATACTACATTTAATATTATACCTAATATTATATATATTAGTATTCCTAGAAATCCTTCATTTTTAAGTTTTTTCTCTTCATTTATTAGTTCAAATAATATTTTTTGTCCATATTTTGTTCTACTAAAACTAAATAATATAATTATTATAAATAATATTAGTAAATATTTATATTTCTTATTCATATAATATACTTATATTATTATTATATTATATATTATATAATGGAAGGATGGCAAGGGTCTACTTGGAATCCTCAAGGATACGGAACGTTAATGGATCAATCTGGTATGGATTATGGAGAGCAGAGAACTTGGGACGAACTTATAGACGAAATGGATCAACAATTTAAAGGCCAAAGTCAGGGAGCATATAAACAACATAAACATAAATCATCACGTAGAACAGCTTCTTCTGCTGGTGCATATCATTCTAAAAGAGCATTTGAAGTAGCTGAAAGATTTTTTGAAGCATTAGACTTACAGAACACAACAGAAGAGCAAGATGAAATATTATTTAATTCTATTAAATATGGAACAACAGTTGCTGGGTGTATGGGTGGAGAAGATATAACACCTGGATATCATTGGCATGAAATTAATGCATTAGAAGATATTGTGGCTGATGAGGGTTGGAAAGAAGAATTAATACTTGATGTAATGCAGAATGGATTAGTTGGTTATAGTAGTTATATAACCAATCCAGCTAGAACAACTGCAGGACCTGATAAATTTTTATATAGAAAAGTAGAAAAATTATTAAATGAACATGATAATTATGAACCAGAAATGGAAGAATATATATCTGAATTTGAAAATTTTTCAAATGGTTTATTAGAAGTATGGATAGAAAACATATCAGAAAATGATTATAAAACAGAAGTATGTTATGATAGACAAAGAAGAAGAATTGGTCAAGTATTCGGTATAACAAAGGGGGAAAAGCGAGTATATAATCGCGGAGATGATCGATCAACTGCTGTAAGTTTTGGACGATTATGGAGTGATAGAGATAAAGATGAACAACCCCAGGCTGTTATTGATCAGTGGGAACAAATGATTCCAATTATTGATGATGAAATGATGCAAGCTTTGGGTGAAATGGATGTAGATTATGGTGGTAGAAGAAGTAAAAAAACAATAAAGAGAAGGAAATCTTTACCATATGCTATGACAAAACAATTTGAACGTTTATATTAATAAATTTGATTTTTTTAATATTTAAAATATAATTCATATTTCGATGTATAGATCCCGTTCTAGATCAAGGTCCTTATCTAGGTCTATGTCAAGGTCTAGGTCTAGATCAGAAAGTCCAGATATAATTCCAGAATATACTAAACAATTACAAACATTTTTCTTTTGGTCAATTTATATCTATTTCTTAGGAAACTTAATTTATAATAAATTCTTCTAGTTATTTTATAAGTAGAAATTTTTTATTTAATATAGTATAATGAAATATTTTAACAATGTAGTTAAATATGTATCTAAAAATAAAAGAGAAATAGCTATTAGTGTTGTTGTATTTATTATATTATATGCTTTATATAAATTATTAACTAGAAATGCTGATATTAATAGAATTAGGTATTTAACAGATGAATGGGTAAAACAAGTAACTGTTGAGAATGATCCTATGGGAGTTTATAAAATGTTCTGCGATGATGCTATTTTATTAGGTACAGTCTCAACTAAAAGGCGTAAAGGTGATGAAATATTAGATTATTTCTATTTTTTTGCTAAATTACCTAATATAGAAGTAATTAGTTCTAATTATAATATTCAAAAAATAGGCAATGATATATATACAAATACAGCAATTATAACATGGAGATGGGATAATCAAGAACCAATTGTTGCAAGAATGACATTTATTTTTAGAGATAACTGTATCGTTCAATTACATTCTTCTGCTATGCCTGATCCACCATCTGAATTAAAAAAATAAATTATTTATAATAATTTTTTATATTTAATAATAATATTGTAAAAACAAGAACAAATAATGTTATCATTGAAAGTATAAATATTAATATATATGGATATATCTGATAAACTGTATTATGTATTAATGGTTCTAAAATTTTATTAATTTTTTTTTGATTTTTTTCTTTTTTTAATTCAGAAATCATATTGTCTAATATTTTGTTGACAATAATTTCATATGACATAATATATATATAATTATTACATATATAATTATATAATTATAAACAAATAATAATATTATTATATATATATGAGTAAATTAATTATTATTTTAATAGCTGTAACAATTATTAGTATTCTATATTTAAGGAATATAAATGGAAATACGGTTATTTATAAAGAAGAACCAATTTTAGATGATAGAGATTCTAAAGTAATTAATAGAGTAAATAATGATAAATTAAATATATGGTTATACTGCAATGATGAAAATTATGATTTTAAAATGAATTGGAGATATCCTTTATTAAAATATAATTATACAATACCATTTGAAAAATTATGTATAGATACTTTTATTAAGAATTTTATGGAATATGATGTTGATATTATTATATTAAATAGAAATAATATATATGATTATGTCCCAGATTTTCCAATTAGAATGAAACATAGTGGTTATCCTCAAAAGAAAGTAATCGATTTATTAGGAGCACATATTTTAGAAAAATATGGTGGATTATGGATATCACCCTATACTGTTGTATTAAATAAAGATTATAATCAATTAATATCAAATGTTAGAAATAATGATGTTGTAACATTTGGAACTTCACCCAATATTGATAATTGTAGTCCTAAATATGATGCTGTAAATAATAATATAATTGGTGGTAGAAAGGGTTCAGATGTAATGATATCATATAAAAGTTTAATGAATGCTTTTATATTTTCAGATCAATATGAATATATGTATAATCATGTTAATAATGATCCTGAACCACTTGGAGAAGCGATTAAATATAGTAAACCAACTCATATTCATTATACTTGTTCAACTGATGGTTCATTTAATATGAATGATAGAAGAATACATGTAGATGAATTTTTAGGAAAAGTTCCACTACAATTTAATGATCCAGAACAATTATTATTTATATCTTTCCCATATAGAGAATTAGATGTTTATACCAATTATAGATGGATATATACTACACCTCAACCAGAATTATTAACTTCTGGTATTAGTATAGTTGAAGTTGCTAAACAACAATTAATTTGAAAAGATATATAAAAATAAATAAATTATATTATATACAACCATACTATATAATGGGTATTAAATCATTAACAAAGTTAATTAAAACAAAGGCTCCAGATGCTATAACAATTGGACAATTACATCAAATATCTGGTAAGAAAGTTGCTATTGATGCTAGTTTAATTATATATCAATGTTTACTAAATATTAGAAATAATGGTAAACAAATGCAAAATGATGAAAAAACTACTGGTCATATTATGGGAATATTTTACAAAACTATTAACTATTTATCACTTGGAATTGAACCAATTTATATCTTTGATGGCAAACCTCCTGATGAAAAAGGTTTAATAATTAAAGAAAGACAACAAAAAGCAAAGAATGCTAAAGAAAATATGGAAAAAGCAGTTACAGAGGAAGATAAAAATAAATTTCAAAAGAAAAGCATTAGATTAACTAAAGAATATATAGATGATATTAAGAAATTACTAAATTTAATGGGTGTTTCGTATTTACATATTGATGGTGAGGGAGAAGCTATTGCTAGTGAATTATGTAGAATTGGATATGTTGATTATGTTATTACAGAAGATATGGATACAATGGCATTTGGTTGTCCTAAACTTATCCGTAATTGTTTAGATAAATCAATTAAAAGAAAAGATGTAATTAGTATTATTGATTTAGAAAAAATTAGAAATGACCTTGATTTAACACAAGAGAAATTTATTGAATTATGTATCTTATGTGGCTGTGATTATTGTTCTAATATCCCAAGAATTGGTCAAGTAAAAGCATTATCAATTATTAATAATTTTGATTCAGTAGAAGATTTCATTAAATCAAAACATACATATATTATACCAGAGGATTATATTGAAAGATTTAATGCTGCTAAAGATTTATTTACAATGTATGTTGATAAATTAGATCCTAATACTATGCCATTTCAAAAATCTATAATGAATAGAAATAGTTTAATTAAATATCTAGTTAACGATTGTAATATATCTGATAAACGAGTTTATAATGCATTAAAAAAAATAGATAATATTTATAAATGTCAAATACAGGGACCTCTAATATCAACGCAAGCTTTTCAACAAGTTGCATAATATGTTTAAATGATATAAATGATAGTAATAAATATAAACTTGATTGTGGACATTTGTTTCATACAGAATGTATTGTAAATTGGTTTAGGACAAATAATAGTAATGGTAGATGTCCATTGTGTAATGATAATACACATAGTAATGTAAATTTTTTACCATGGTATACTAGAGAATACGTACATGAAAGATGTAAAGTATTAAGAAACTATAATCGCCGAAAAATAGCTCCTACTAATTTAAATAAAATGTTTGATAAGTTAAAAATTTTAGAAGAAAAACAAAAAGTTATGGATATTGAATTTAAGGAATTTAGAAAAGAAAATAAAGATATATATAAAAAAACTATATATTTAAGAAATAAATGTTGGAAAAATACACAATCAATACGGTCACAAAAATGTAAAATAGTATCAGAATTTCCAATGCTACAACCTTAAATTTTTTCCAATTTCTTAGGTTCAATTTTTAAATTATTCTTTTTTATACATTCTATTTTATTTATACCTATAGGACAATTATGTGAATGACATAATCTATGTTGAGGACAAAATATGTGTTTACATTTGCAAGTAATTTGTTCATGTAATTTTACTTTTTTTTTACAAAAATGACATTTTATTTTCATTACAATTATTTTATTACAATTATTTTTAATAATTCAAATTAAAAAAATGTAAATCCTTCATAAGTCTTTTTCTTTCTTTTTTTCTTTTCAGTCCTCTTCTTACCTTTAGATTTTTCTTTTTTTAAAATTAATTCACTTAATAATGGTTTATTTTCTTTTTTTTCAATTTCTTCCTTTTCTTCTTTAGGTTGAATTACAACTTTTTCTTCAACAACTTCTTTTACACTTTCCTCTTCCTCTTCTTCCTCTTCATCCTCTTCATCCTCTTCCTCTTCATCCTCTTCCTCTTCTTCATCATCTTCTTCCTCTTCTTCCTCTTCTTCAGATGATAATATTAAATCTTTATCTACATCAGTTTCATTTATAAATTCTCCTTCATCGTCGCCTTTTATTACTTTTAATTTAATTTTATAATTTTCTAAATTTTCATCTTTTCCTGCTATTCTTTTTGGATTATCAAGATGTAATTTTTCATAGTCTCCCTGCCATATTATTTTATTCTTTACTTTATCTAGTTTCCCAATAATTTCATTATCATCATTGATTATTTCAGATGTATCAATAAACATTTTATATGGTATTCCTTCATAATCAATCATCATTGTTTCTTCATCTAATATGTCTTCATTATTTTCTTTCTCTTCTTTAATTTTTAACATACCATCCCATTCATCTAATCCTCCTAAATATTTAATTGTGTTTGAATATTTCATATCTAATAATGTATTAATAAGCATATCAACTGATTCATCTTTTTTATTATCTCCATATACGACTATGTGAATATTTTTATTATTTTCCTTGATTTTATCATAATATTTCATATGTTTTTCAATATATTTGTGCATAAAATCTTCTTTATTATCTATCTCAGATAAACTTTTATTACTTATGGAATAACTATTATGAATAAGTTTCTTATCATCTTTATTATCATTTGAATATAATATAATTGTATCTTTATTTTCTACTATTTTTGAAAATTTTTTATATTTAATGTAGCACAATATGGTTAGTATATTTATATTAGGATTCCATATTTTATCTTTAGTTAAATATGTATAATTAACATATCTTGGAAATGTTATTTTTTTATGTTTATAATTATTTGGACAATTTAATTTTAGTCTACATTCACCATCGTTATTTGTTTTTATTAAACCATAATTATCACCATTCATAATTTTATTTGGTTCATTAATATTATCACTGGCCCAATAAAATATCCAAGTATCTTTTTTATCTATGGTTAAAGGAATATTAACATATGTATTTGTTATTTTTGGCCACTCTACTTTTAATACTTCTTTAGATGTATTATATTTATTACTTTTAATAATATCAGGTAATAATGTATTATCTTTTTCTTCAGATGACCATAAAGATATCTTTTTATTACTATGTTTAACGACTTTACAGTATATATTTTTGCTAGGCATTATATATATAATATATTATTATAATTATAAATATTAATCTTATTTGTGATTTTCTAATATATCTCTTGCATTTTTTAATATCATATCTTTATCATATTCTCTTTCACCATTTAAAATATCTTTTAATTCAATTTTATTTTTAACAGATAAACAATTTACATTATTTTTAAAAGTTGTTCCTTTATTAATCCAGTCATTATGTAATATTAATATGCAATCATTATATATTGCTTCTAAAAATGTATACTGGGTTCCACCACCATCATCTTTTATAGTTGACAAATCTATCATATATTTACAATTAGATAAGATATCTTTATCATCATATAATAAAGGTAATGTTTTAGGATATTTACCTTTCCAATATTTTTGAAAATCTAATTCTTTTAACTTATGATGAACATACATTCTATTTTCTGCTCCAAATATTTTTATTTGTTTATCTTCATCTAGTAATTTATTACATTTAAGTATTATATCTGTATTTTTATCATAATCTATCCTAGATATAGATATAGCAAAATTATCCATTGATTCGTAATTACCTTTATCATAATGAAAAAAAGGATGTGGACAATATTCACTATCAATATTAAATTGTTCTTTAATATATTTTTGGACAGTTTCACGGATAGTTATAATATCAAAATGTTGTAATAAGTTATTAACAATTAATGGATTTGGACTTTTTTTAGTAGTTTTTAATTCAGTTGGGTCATGAATAACTAGTTTTGTTCGTTTTGGAAATAAATGTAAATATTCGTAATAATGTTTATCTAATGCAGTTATAATTAAATTTTCTTTTTTACAGATATCTTCTATTTTTAATAATTGATAATTAGTTCCATATCCAAAATTACGTTTACTTTTTTCACTCCGTTTACCAACTTTAAAGATTGGTATATTATTTTTTAATGATAAATGAGCTGTATATGTAATCCATCCTCCATAAATAGGTCTTGCCATATATACTAGATTATCCATTTAATATACATTAATAAATAAAAATTTGTAATTAAACTATTTCCTCTTTAAAAAATTTGAAAAAGTATTTATTGTAATTAATACAATAATATTAAATAAATAAACATTCCAAATGCAGACTTCGCAGGAAAATGTTATCATGGCAACGATTTCAAAGATCCAAAGTTCCCTCGATGAACTCAAGGAAAAAGTTAAGGGCCTTAACCTTGATAAAGGTAATGGGAAAACTTCTTCTGACCCATATTCTGAAGGGTATGATGAAGGATATGATGAAGGGTATGCCGATGCAAAGGCCGAACTGGAAAAGAATGAGAGTAACCTTCATCAGCGTAATACTAAGAAGTTCAAGACAGAAGCTACTCTTGGAGAATATACACAGCTGATCTGTGATAAGGCTAGTATTAAGGATAAGCTTACAAACTGCAGAAACCGCATTGATATCTATTATGAGGGTGGTTCTTCAAAGGGTTGGAGGGATTCGTGTACTGTTATGAATCTTCAAGGTGAAGGGCTTGTTAAGGTATATTATTACCGCGCATGTGGACATAAGTTTGTGAGGACCTTTAACCTGAATAAGATTAAGATGATTAGGAATAATGAGATGGAAGCAATTGAAGCTCTAAAGTGTTATGAAGATTTCCATAATATGGCAGAAGGAACTGCTACAATTCATGAGGTGGAAAGTTCTTCAGCAGGAGTGAGTGGTTGGATGAATTCATATGGCATTGTCGTTCAAGATGACCTAGTGGAAAAGTTTGAGAATCTCGAATTCAATCTAGGAAAAATGTCATCTGCTTCAAAGACAAATGGTAAGAAGCGCAGGCCCTAGATAAGTAGTTGTATAATGTGTAAATAATGTGTAAATAATGTGTAAGTATTTTTTTTATATATTTCATATTATAATGCATTCTCCCAGTGTAGATGATTTAGATAGAGCTAATAGAATAGTACAGTGGAGTATTATGAAAGGAAGAGATGCCTTTGATACGGCGGGTATAGATTCTTCAGATGATGAATGGATGGATGAAAACCCAGAATGGGATGATTATATTGAATCAGAAATTATTAGCCATAAAATAAGACAAAAAGAAAAGGCTGAGGCTGAGGCTAAGGCTAAAGCTGAAGCCGAGGCTAAAGCAAAACCTATGAAAAAGACAATGAAAAAAGTGAATCATAAATATCCATATCCGGAAAGATTTCTTAAAAAAGATGGTTCATTAAAAAATTCAAATAGAAAACAAAGATATCAGTGGATTAGAGATTATGAAGCAGGTATTGCAGAAAGTCTTAAGGAAGATGTAGATCCATTTAATGATCCAGAAGAACAAAAAAATTGGTTAGAATGTCATGATTGTAGTAAACCAATATATTTAGGAGAACATTCAGATTTTGTAGGCGAAGATTATTGGCCTGAAAAAAGAGATGGGGAATGGAAATGTCCAAATTGCCTTAAAGAACCTGAACCAGAACCAGAAATTGAAGATATAGATGATAGATTTGTATGGCGTTCACAAGATCTACATTCTGAGTTTGATGATCAACTTATAGATGAATATGTATTTGATAATAAAGGAAGAATATTAACACATGAATCTTGTAGAAAATTAAGGGATTATTGTGAATTAAATCCAAGAAAATGCTATCTAGAAATCGAATTTTTAGAAAGATATGTTAAAATATGTCAACTAATCGCAAAAACAAGTTTATATATTGATGCTTTTTATGAAAGGTTACCGGAACCAGGGGTTATAACAGTAACTGAACCATTTCTATACAAAAAAGAACCTTTAAGGATTTATGCAGCTCATGGTCAAGAAAATTCTCCAGCATGGAGGAATACTCGGTCATATTCCGATAAAATGCTATTAGATTCGTATCCTTATAATCAAGCTATGATTGATAGATTAATAAATCTTCATATACCTAAATCCCAAATGCCACAAGATGCTAAACTTATTTTAATAAATACGATTGGACAAATGCCTAAATTAAGTGGTGGAATTCCATTAGAAACAGATTATAGACGTTCCTCAGGCGACCGTCCCCGGTTCTCCCATTTAGCACAGGTCTTTAAACATGGAATAACTGATTTAGTATATAATTTAGCGAAAGATCCGCAATTAATGGAGGAATTAGTTCAAAGATGGAGAGAAGGAATGGCTACTCAAACTGAAAGAAAACCAAAACAAATTGAAGAAATTATTAGAAGATTTATTAAAAATCTATAATTGTTTATTAATATAAAGAATAATAAATAATATATTATATAAGGTATTTAAATAATGAATATAATGATAATGAAAAAGAAGGTGCTATTGAATTACAACAAATAAAAAAAGGATGTAATACAATTTTCAGGACAATTCCCATTTCATTATAAATTATAATTATTTTAAACTAAATGAAATGCCACAACCACAACTTGTCATTAATTCTTTATTTATTTTAAAATCAAATTTACTTTCATAATGTCCTTTACTATAATCTTCTTGGATATAATCTATAGTAGTTCCTAATAAATATAATTCACTTAATGGATCTACATATATTTTTGTATCTTTATTATTAAGGACTGTATAAAATTTATTATTAATAATTTGTTTATGGTTCTCTTTATTTAATAAATTTAATTCAAAATTAAAACCATTACATCCGCCACTAGAAGCAGAATAAATAAATCCAATATTATTATTACTCTTTTTAAGTATATCTGTAATTTTTTTCCATGCATTTGTAGTAACTTTAATTTTATTCATTTATTATTATTATAATTATAATAAATTTATAGTTTTGAGAAAGTATAATCATGGAATTGAATCCAAGCATTATATTTAATATTATCTATATATCTATCTGGAAAATATATATATGGTCTACGATATCCGTTTCTTTCTAAATCCATTTCAGTCCAAATTCTATCCCAATAAATAACAGGTTTTATCCAATCTATTGGAGGACACCATAGTGTATTTGATATATCATTATATGTACTATATTCATCTATACTTGGTTCATAAATATATATACCATTATCTTTATATTTAGCAATATACATTTCATTATTATTTTTTATAAATGCTTTATTTTCTTTTTTATCTATAATATTTATATTCATATTTTAATGTTATCCATTATTACATAATATTATTTATTTCAAATTTATAAAGATATCTTTATAAAATAATAATATATTATATAATAAATGATTAATGTTGATATTGATGTTGATATTATGCAGAGAATTAAAGTTGCAGGTATATTTATGCTACAAGTTTATAAAGTAGCTACTGGGACATTATTATCTTTATTTGTTCCACAAAGTTGTGGCGAAAAGGTCTGTTCTTTAACAGAAAATTATGAAAACAATGAAATATATCATAAAACAGTATTATACTGGAATATGTTTTCTATGTTTACTTTTTTTGCTTATTATTTAGTAGAGTTAAGAAGGGAGGAATGGGCTATTAAATATTTAGATATAGATAATGATAAACCAGATAATTCACTAAAAGAAATTATAATTAAAGAACCTAAACTAGATAAAAGTATGGATAAATTAAATATATATTATTATAATTTATTAAGGTTTAATTGTGGTGTATATTTTATAAATATTATGCTAACAATTAAAATGTTAAAAGATGGCTATCATAGTATGTCAACAATATCATGTTTTATATCATTTGTTTTACTAGTATTAATGAAATTATATAATTCATATGTAGTAGCAAATCAATCTGTTAAAAATGATAAAATGATGAGTGCATATATGTGTGAATTTGTATCATATAATGTTCTAGATGCAGACTATGTTAGAGAAAATAAATCAATTGAGTTAGAAGAAATAGATGTAGAAGAAAGAGAACAAATATTACCAGATGATAAATGTGAAGAATTATTACAATCGGAGCCTACAACTAAAGAAATTATACAAAAAACGACTACAGAGTTACTCGATAAAGTAATAGATGAAAATATAGATAAAATTGTTAAAAAAAATATAAATTAAGATAATATATAATTACTGTTATTGAATGCGCTTTCCTGATGTATTCTATGCATAACCTGAATTGTTTCAACATTATAAAATATTGTTATACCTTTTTTAAGATTCGCTACAAGATATTTTTTTCCAATTATCCATAAATAAATCTTTTAGATTTTTATTACCCATTGCTGAACCAAACCAAGTATCTGGATAATAAACACTATTATCATTATTATTTAAATATGCACCCCACCAACTAAATGTGCTATTTGCTATAATATTATGACTACAATAACCCATACATACCATTTGTCCCCAATCATCTAAATCATGATCTATTGATATAAAATTTAATTTTGGATATTTCGTTTTTAATGTTTCAATATTTTTATCTATCATCGTTTTATCATTTTTTTCATAAAAGTATAATACACTCCAATCATCACGATTTGTATCTGTGATTAAATTTTTTACAGCATTAATATAATAATGAACTGATAATACAGGATGAGAATGAGTCAGACGATAATCTCCTATTCTAAAATGTAGTGATACGGTATTATTATAATCATACTTATTTTCATAAGGTTGTCTTATTTCATTCCATTTTAACAAATCTAATATTTTATCTAAATTATCTTGGAAATATTTATGTGATTGAAAATATCCAAACAAGTTATAATTTTTAGTTTTATCTAGTAATTTTGGAAAAGGAGTATAATAAAAATGTAGTTCATTATATTGATATAATGGTCCAGTTATATTTTTAATAGTTTTATCATATATATTCTTGAATAGTGTATTCCAATATGTATTTCTGGACGATATATTATCGATTGGGGATACTTTATCGTCTTTGTATTCAAAGATTGTAAAATCTATATCATTATCAATTGATAACGATATTAATGTAAATATTTGAAATAATTGATTACCTAAACCACCTTGTAATTTTATAATTATCATTTTATATGAATAATATTATAATGTAACTTTATATAATAATAAAGATTAATTATTTTCTACATATTTCAGAATTATCTGCAAACCATTTACAAGATTTTTGCAATCCTATATTTATATCTGTAAATTCAAAATTATTCAATGATAATAATTTTTTATTTGATGCTGTTTTCTTATATTGACCATCTGAAAAACTATCATCAAATTGTATAGTATTAATATTGAAATGATTAGCTATTATTTCACCTATTTCTTGAATTGAGTATTCCTTAGAGTCAGCTAATATAATTGGTTCTATATCATTATAATTTTCTAAACACCATACGATTAATTGAGCTAAATCATGTGAATATATAAATTGTCTCAATGGTTTACCAGTTCCTTTAATTATAAATGGTAAATTATTTTTTTTTGCTAAATATGCTTTATGAATTAAAGCTGGGATTACATGACCATCTTCTAATGAATAATTATCATTTTCACCATATATATTTGTAGGTATAATACAAGTATAATTTCTATTATATTCTTCTCTATAAGATTTAGATAATGTATCTAATAATCTTTTTGAATAAGCATAAGCATCATTTGAACAATGAGGTTTACCATCATGTAACATATTCTCATCTATAGGATATGTTGTTTTATCTGGAAATATACAAGTAGATAAACAAGATATAACATTATTTATATTTAGTTCATGGCAAACTTTTAAAACATTTATATTTATTAAAGTGTTCTTTTCTAACATTTCCACTTTTTGATTCATATTTTTATATAAACCGCCTACATATGCTGCTAAATGTATAACATGTGTAGGATTATATTTTTTAAAGACATCATATGTCATATCATAATTTGTTAAATCACAATCTTTTGAAGATAAATATATATAATCATTTTTAATATTACTAAGGGCATAACCAACTAAACCAGAACCACCTGTAACTAATACAACCATTTTATATATATATATATATTTTATGTTTAATATATAAGAATTAAACATATAACTTAATTAAAATGAGTAAAGTTGGTATTATATTTGGAATTACAGGACAAGATGGATCTTATTTATCTGAATTATTATTAGAGAAAGGTTATAAGGTATGGGGACAGATTAGAAGATCTTCAAGTTTTAATACATCTCGGATTAATCATATATTTGATAAATTAAATTTAGTATATGGAGACTTAACAGATGACACAAGTATAAATAATATTTTTACAAATGTGTATAATAATTATGAAGACATTGATATCATAGAAGTATATAATCTTGGAGCAATGAGTCATGTTAAAGTTTCATTTGAGATGCCTGTATATACAGGTGATGTTGATGGTTTAGGGACATCTAGAATATTAGAACATATTAGACAAAGCAGATATAAAGATAAGATTAAATTTTATCAAGCATCAACATCCGAATTATATGGATTAGTCCAAGAAATACCGCAAAAAGAAACAACCCCCTTTTATCCAAGGTCTCCTTATGCTTGTGCTAAATTATATTCATATTGGATTACTAAAAATTATAGAGAAGCATATGGATTATTTGCATTAAATGGTATATTATTTAATCATGAATCGCCAAGAAGGGGTGAAACATTTGTAACTCATAAAATCATTAAGGGTGTACAGAATATTGATAAAGGAACCCAAGATATCTTATATTTAGGGAATATTGATAGTAAAAGAGATTGGGGACATGCTAAAGATTATGTATATGGTATGTGGTTAATGTTACAACAAGAAAAACCAGAAGATTATATTCTTGCAACTGGAAAACAATATTCAGTTAGAGACTTTATAGAAAGATCATTTAAATATAAAGGATATAATATTGTATGGAAAGGTGAAGGATTAAATGAAATAGGATATGATAAAAAATCTGGAAAAGAATTAGTAAAAATAAATGAAAGATATTATAGACCAACAGAGGTAGAAACATTGTTAGGTGATCCTAATAAAGCAAATAAAAATTTAGGTTGGTTTCCGACATATAATATAGATACATTAATTAAAGATATGTTCGAAAACAATTAGGTAGATAATCTATTAAATTTTTTTTATTTTTCTTTTTAGTTAATTTATTCCATTCTTTAATTGTATAATTATCACTCATAGATTGATTACATCTAGAACATATTGGTTTTAAGTTATTAATATCAAGTGTTCCACCTTTACTTTCAGGTTTATCATGACCGACATGAAAATCAAAGACATTTATATTATTTTCACACCAATCAATATAACATTTATGTTCATAAATTCTTCCAAAACATTGAATCCAACACTGTTCTCTAATAGCTTTTGGTATTGCTTTCTTTTTAGTAATTTTTTTAGCACATTTCACCATCATTATATTTAATTTGAATAATATATTTAAATATATTAAATTAATTATTATCAAATTTTCATATGGATGGTATATTTGAAAATCCTGAAATTAATTATAATTTTATAAAAGATCTTAATAATATATACGAAAGTAAGTTTAATAAGTATAAAAAAGAAATAATCGAATTAATAATTCAACATATTAAAGATGAAGATAAAATACTTAAAAATTAATACAGTATAAATACATATATATATAATATGGGTAAAAATAAAGCTATTGGTATAGATCTTGGAACAACTTATAGTTGTGTTGGATGGTGGAAAGATAACCGCTGTGAAATTATTGCTAATGATCAAGGTAATAGAACAACACCGTCATATGTTGCATTTACTGATAAAGAAAGAATAATTGGCGATGGTGCTAAAAATCAAGCGTCCATGAATCCAGAAAACACTGTATATGATGCCAAAAGATTAATTGGTAGGAAATTTTCAGATCCAGTTATTAAAAATGAAATTAATGGATTTCCATTTAAAGTAGAAGATGGAGGGGGTGATAAACCAATTATAAAAGTTAATTATAAAGAAGAAGAAAAAAAATATCACCCGGAAGAGATTTCATCTATGATACTAGTAAAGATGAAAGAGATTGCCGAATCGTATATTGGAGAAGAAGTAACAGATGCAGTTATTACAGTCCCTGCTTATTTTAATGATTCACAAAGACAAGCTACAAAAGATGCAGGACAGATTTCAGGTTTAAATGTTTTACGAGTAATCAATGAACCTACAGCAGCAGCTCTTGCTTACGGGTTAGACAAGAAAGAAAAAGAACAAACTGTTTTAATTTTTGATATGGGTGGTGGGACATTTGATGTATCATTATTATCAATTGAAGATGGAATATTTGAAGTTAAAGCTACAGCAGGTGATACACATTTAGGAGGCGAAGATTTTGATAATTTATTAGTAAATCATTTTTGTAATGAATTTAAGAGAAAATATAAGTTAGATTTAACAGAAAGTAAAAAATCAATGAGAAGACTAAGGACAGCTTGTGAAAGAGCAAAAAGGACTTTATCAAGTGGTTCTTCAGCATCAATTGAATTAGATTCTATTTACGAAGGGATTGATTTTTTTACTAATATTACTAGAGCTAAATTCGAATCTATTTGCATGAATTTATTTAATAGATCAATTGAACCAGTAAGTAAAGTATTACAAGATTCAAAAACAAGTAAATCAGAAGTTGATGAAATTATTCTAGTTGGTGGTTCTACTCGCATTCCAAAAGTTCAAGAATTAATTAGTAAATTCTTTGGTGGGAAAGAATTATGTAAGAGCATAAATCCAGATGAGGCAGTAGCTTTTGGAGCAAGTGTTCAAGCCGCTATATTGGGTGGAGATGTAGATGATGATGATAAGGTTAATGATTTACTCTTATTAGATGTTGCTCCACTTTCTTTAGGAATAGAAACAGCAGGGGGTGTAATGACAAATTTAATTGATCGTAATACTACTATACCTACAAAGAAATCTCAAACTTTCAGTACATATGAGGATAATCAACCTGGTGTATTAATTCAAGTATATGAAGGAGAAAGAAAATTTACAAAAGATAATAATATGTTAGGGACATTTAAATTAGAGGGTATACCGCCAGCACCGAGAGGAATTCCGCAAATTGAAGTAACATTTGATGTTGATGCAAATGGTATTATGACTGTTGAAGCTTCTGATAAAGGTTCGGGTAAAAAAGAAAATATTACGATTAAAAATGATAAGGGGAGATTATCAGCAGAAGATATACAGCATATGGTTGATGAAGCAGAAAAATATAAGGAAGAAGATGAAAAAAATAAAGAAATCATTGATTCTAAGAATGAATTAGAAAGCACAATATATCAAACTAAATCTGTATTAGATAATGAAAATATTAAAGAAAAGTTAAGTGAAGAAGATATACAAACAATAAATGATATTATAAGTGAAAATGAAACTTGGTTAAACGATAATGAAAGTATGGATGATGCACAACCCTATAAAGATAAAATGAATGAATTTAATACAACTGTTCAACCAATTATGAGTAAGTTATATCCTAAAGAGGGTGGTATGCCTGGTGAAGGTGGTATGCCTGAAGGTATGCCTGAAGGTATGCCTGGTCAAGGTGGTATGCCTGAAGGTCCAACATTAGATGAAGTAGATTAAATTAAACATAAATTAAAATATAAATATAATTATATTATATGTCAGAAGTACAAGAAGATCCAAATTTAAATATATGGGGGGCAAAAAACCCATTAACCTGGGTAACCGATGAACAACTAAATAGAGATTTAGATATAGAACAATCCCAAGGTTTAACAACAAATAATATACTAACAGTTGTTGGTATTTCAATCGCTATATGGGTAATAATTGTTATATTATTATTAGTATCTGCAAAAAGAAGTGGTGATCCAACAAAACCTTCATTTGAAGATATGGTTATTTTAGCAGTATCAATTGCTGTTATTGCTTTATTATATAGTTTATCTTGGAATTCAACAAAAATAATTAATGAAGAACAGAATAATAAAATTGCAGCAATGGCAACTGTTATTAGAAGGTGGTTATCAGATGAGACAGTAGAACATGATAATGAATTAAGTGAAAAAAGAGAAGCAGAGATAAGAAGATTAATAAGAGAAAGAAGATCTGAAACAAACACAGGATATTGTGAAAATAATACAAACCCGTGTTTTAATGGCGGAACTTGTGTAAATGGTTCTACTGATGATACATTTACTTGTGAAAATTGCAATTTTGGTTGGGTTGGAAATACTTGTAACGAAAGTGATGTATTTACCATTGATGAAAGATGTCAGATTAATGGCGAAAATCAAGCAAATGTAAAATATTGTGGAGAAGAACTTGATGTATGTTCTTCAAATTGTCCAAATCTTGAATTATTATGGTGTGAATCAACTGGAGTAGAATATGAAACTCCTCAAGAGTGGGTTACAAATTGCCCAGAACATGAAGGTCATCCAGAATATTGTACAGAAGCAGATGCAGATTATAATTCGGATGAATGTAGAAATTGGAGAGCCCACTGTGACACTGAAGACGAGATAGTATGTAAAGAACACAGTCAATGTACATTTGAAGGTGGTAAATGTAGTTTCTAATTATTTTTTTATATTAATTTAAAAACAAGTAATATATATTATATATATATTATGGAAAGTTCAGATGGATATAATCCAAATAATACTTCAAATACACAATTTATAAATATATATAATATAGATCAAGATCAAGAATTAGAACCAATACATCCACCAGAATTCGTGCATCCATTATTAAGATTATTTATGCAAAGTTTATTAGAAATACCACAAGAAGATATACAAGATATACAAGATATACAAGATATACAAGATATACAAGATATACAAGAACAATCTTTTCAAGAACAAGAAGTTTTACAAACTCCTTGTTCTATGGAATTTATAAATAAATTAGAAGAGCTTGATATTATACAATCAGATATAGATGAAAAACTTTCTTGTGCTATATGTCAAGAAGAATTTAAATTAGGTGAAAAAGTTGTTGGAGTTCCATGTTCTCCAAAGCCTCATTATTTTCATATAGAAAATAGTAATTGTGACGGAATTATACCGTGGTTGAAGGAAAATAATACATGCCCAGTTTGTAGGACAGAATTCCCTAAGGAAGTTGTTAAAGAGGATACAGATTCTACACGACTACAGCGCATGGCACAGCAAGGTGGTATGGGATCCGTGCAACCAAATAATATAGAAGACGATGAAAGAGAACAAGAAGAGGAACATATTTTACCAAATATACCTGTAATTAATGATCATACAATATTTACACAATTTTTACAAACATTAGTGAATACAGAACCCAGACCTATAAATATAACAAATGACGGGTTTGTTTGTGATGAAGTAGATGAGGCGATTCGTCGTTCATTAGAATAATATTATATTATAATAGTATATAAATGGACGAAAATGTTGAAAAATTTTTAATGGCGAATGATGTTCAATTAGGTAAAATTTATGATGAAGGTATTGAACAATTTAAAGAAGGATTATTATATGTTAAATTTATGGTTAAAGAAGATAAAGTTGATGTAATTTTTATAAATCCAGAACAAATAAATACTTTATTGACAGATAATGGTTGGGAAGAAATGAAAAAAAGGGGAGAAAATAAAAGAATTTGTTTAATACAAAATGGTGAAAAGATGTGTATTGTTCATATTTAAATTAATTCATGTATTATTTTTTCTATTATTTTTTTATCAATTTTCCCATTATGTATAACTTTATATCTCTTTATAATTTCATTAAATAATAATTCATTCTTTACATTTAATTTTTTATTTATAATATCTTTTAGTTTATGGATATTTACTGTAACTTTTTCAGATGAAGAATTATAAGTTTCTAATTCAGATAAACGATTTTTAAGTATTATTATATTTTTTTTTAATAAATTATTTTCATTTCTAATATTAACAAGCTCTTCATATATATCTATATTTTCTATATTAGAATTCATATCTTCTAAATCTTTAACTTTTGTTTCTAACCTATCATTATGTTTTTCTAAGAAACTGCATTTAGTTTGCAATTTTGTTTTTGATTCATTTAAAGTTTCACATTCTTTTTTCAATTCTTTAATATCTTTATCTCTTTTGTATAATAAATCCGCTTTCTTTTTAAGACCAAGTATTTCTTCATTTAATGAGTTAATTAATTTATTATTATCATCAAAAGAATCTTTACTATTTACTAATATACTTGATTGTAATCTATTATTATTGCCCGTGTTTTTTTTATCTTTATTTAATAAGTTTTGAAAACTAAGTCTTTCAGGACTTTCAATAGAATTACTATATCTTTTCATATAAAAGTAATTAATATATTAATTATTAATCTTAAACTATATATTTACATATACATATGTTTACATATACATATGTTCAGGTGCTTTGTATAATTCATCTTTTTTAAGTAATATATCTAAATCTTCTTCTTTTATTTTATAAGGTATTTGAAATTCTTTTAGAGTATATGGTAATTTAATATCGGTAGAATCATCATCTTTATTATACAACATATCATACATATTTACTTTTGATATTATGGTTTCAAAACATCTTTTTAGATTTCTAACACCCTTTTCATTATTAGTATAATTATCAATAATAAACTTAATTATATCTTCTGTGAATATTATGTTTTCTTGAAATTTAAATGTATCTAATAATTGAGGCAATAAATATTTATTTGTAATTTGTATCTTATCATCAGTATTAAACCCCTTTGTATTAATAACATACATTCTATCTTTTAAAATAGGATCTATCATGGTTTCATCATTAAATGAAAATATAAATAAAACTTTAGATAAATCTATATCTATTCCAGAAAAATAATTATCCTGAAATTTATCATTTTGAGATTGATCTGTTAAATGAGTCAATAAATGTATAATTTCTTGACCTTTATAAGTATCGCTGACTTTATCTAACTCATCAAAATATATAATTGGGTTCATGCATTTAGATTGTATTAATATTTCAATAATTCTTCCCCAATGCGAACCCTCATAGGTATAATTATGACCATCAAAAAATGAAGAATCTGATGCCCCACCTAAGGCTATAAAAGCAAATGGTCTATTAATTGCTTTTGCAATACCTTCTTTAACAAGTGTGGTTTTACCATTACCCATTGGACCTTGTAAAGCTAAAATATTTCCACCAGATGAAGGATTTTTAATCCATTTACCTAATACTTGTAATATATGACTTTTTGCATCTTCATGACCATATATAGCTTTATTCAAAGTTTCATATGTATTTTTAAGGAAACTTTTTTTATCATCAATACTTGAATCATCATTTATAGGTAATGTTACATATTTTGAAAATGGAATTTTTATTAATCCACTAATCCATTGATCCATTTTGCTATATTCACCTGAAGATACATCCATATTTTCAATTTTATTTATTTGAGAAATAGCTGTTGATTTTGTACTAATATCCATTTCAGATTGTAATATCTTAAATTTTAAAGGTATATCCAATTCATTTATTTTATCTATTTCATTAATATCTTTTATAATTTTTTTCTTATTTTCAATTGTTTGTTTAATAAAATATTCAAAATGTGCATCTCCTTCTATATCTTTCTTACTTATTAATTCAGTATATAAAGTATCATATTCATCTAATTCATAACCAGAATCTTCTTCTTCTTTTTTATTTTCAAAGTTATGTTGAAAGAGTGATTCAGTATTATTTAGTGGTATAATATCTTCTATTTCTGAATCGTCCAAGTATTCTGAACTCCCTTCACTCCATTCTGAATCTGAAGATTCTTCTATCTTTCTTTTCTTATTAACATGTTTTCCTTGATGTTCTTCATTTGCTTTATCTACTAGACTATTTAATATTAATTCAACAACATTATCATTAAAATTAATGTTTGATTGAGGCTTCTTATAAATAGATTTATAAGGACTATTTCTAAGGCGATCTAATTCTTTATTTAATTCATTATCATCAAAATCTTGTTCACATTCATAATCAATTAAATCTTTAATATTTCCATGTTCATCTAATTCTTCATCACTTTCATCAATATCATCATCATTATCACTATGGTCTGATACATCATACGATTTCTTGGGGGAGTCTGTTGTTTTTGATCGAGTTTTCATCGGATGATTATTTAACATTATATAATATTATTATCTATTTTTTAAATATTGATTTAATTTATAAATTTGAAACTTACAAAATTAAATTATTTAAAAAAAAGATAATTATATATATAATGAATCGGATGAATCGAATAAATCAAAATAATTTAGAACCCGACACAAAAAATGTTGATGGAGTTCAATTTAGTATTATGGGTCCAGATGAAATACGAAATAGGTCAGTCGTAGAAATTACCAAACATGATACATATGAAAAAGATGTCCCAGTTATTAAGGGAATTTTTGACCCTAGAATGGGTGTAACTGATATGGGTAAAATATGTAAAACTTGTGGTCAAAAGAACATTCAGTGTCCAGGACATTTTGGACATATTGAATTAGCCAGACCAGTATATCATTATCATTTTATACAGATACTTATTAAGATACTTAAATGTGTATGTTTTAAATGTTCAAAATTATTAGTTAATAAAGATAATATTATAATTAAAGATATTATTAAGAAACCGAGTAAAGTTAGATTTCAAGAAATATATAATGAATGTCAAAGAGTAAATCAATGTGGTCAGGAAACAGAAGATGGTTGTGGTTGTAAACAACCAGATAATTATAAATTAGAAGGATTAGTTGGTATTCAGGCAAAATGGAAGAATCTTGAAACACCAGAAGGTTTAACTCCAGAACAATTAGAAGAGTTTGAAAAAATGAAGAGTCAAATTATACCAATTGAACATATTAAACAAATATTAGAAAGAATATCTGATGAAGATGCAGAATGTTTAGGCTTTTCTAATTATTGGTGTCGTCCAGAATGGTTAATATGTTCAGTTTTACCAGTTCCACCACCTTGTGTAAGGCCTTCTGTAAAACAAGATAATTCTCAAAGAATGGATGATGATTTAACACATAAGATATCTGACATAGTTAAGTGCAATAATACTTTAATTCAAAAAATAGAAAAAAATTCAAGACCTGAAGTTATTGCTGATTGGAGTAAAGTATTACAATATCATTGTGCTACTCTTATTGATAATGATATTCCAGGAATTGCTCAGTCAGCACATCGTTCTGGAAGAGTCTTAAAATCTATTAGACAAAGGTTAAAGGGCAAAGAAGGGAGAATCAGAAACAACCTTATGGGGAAGAGGGTTGATTTCTCTGCTAGAAGTGTTATTACACCTGATCCAAATATAGAATTAGATGAACTTGGTGTTCCACTTGTTATTGCTAAAAATCTTACATATCCTGAAATAGTATCTAAATTTAATATTAAGAAATTAACAATGTTAGTAAGGAATGGACCTAATTACCCTGGAGCAAATTCAATTATTAAGAAAAATGAAGGTAATATGAAAAAAACTATACTAGATAGCAATAAAAGTGAAATAATATTAGAAATTGGAGATACAGTTAACCGACAACTATTAGATGGTGATTATGTATTATTTAATCGTCAGCCCTCACTACATAAAATGAGTATGATGGCTCATAGGGTCCGAGTCATGTCTGGAAATACTTTTAGACTAAATATTTCTGTAACACCTCCATATAATGCTGATTTTGATGGGGATGAAATGAATATGCATGTTCCTCAGGGCATTGAATCTAGTATTGAATTAAAAGAAATTATGTTAGTATCTAAACAAATTATATCTCCAAGGGAAAATAAGCCAATTATTACAATAGTTCAAGATACTTTACTTGGTATTAATAGATTAACTGGATATAATACAATTAGATATTTACCCTCAAGTGCCGATAGAATATTATCAGTTACAAATACCAATAATATATTTATTAAGGGTAGTAAAAGTAAAAATGCTAAATCTATTACTGTAAGTTCTAGTTATTTTAATAGAAAACAATTTATGAATATTATTACAAATTTATCAACATTTGGTAGAGAAATTCCTAAACCTGAAATTAAAGAAGGTAATATTAAATATTGGACTGGTAAGCAAGTTATAACTTATATTCTGCCTGAAGATATTAACCTTGAAATGAATAATAGTATGGGTGAAGGAGATACTGATATAGTAAATTATGTCAAGATTATTAGTGGTATATTAGAACAGGGTACACTTGATAAAGGTTTATTTACTAAAGTTTCCAAAGGTTTGATTCATACAATTTATAATGATATGGGTAGTGAAAGAACTAAAGATTTTATTGATGATTTACAGAAAATTGTATCATACTATCTATTAATTGAAGGATTTAGTGTTGGTATAAGTGATATGATCGCTAATAAAAAAACTAATAATAAAATTAATAAAGTAATTTCTAAGAAAAAAGAAGAAATTGATGAAATTATGCAAGATATACACTTAAATATATTTGAAAATTTTACAGGTCAAAATAATAACGACTATTTTGAAAGTAAAGTTAATGGAATCCTTAATAAAACCTTAAGTGAAACAGGTAAAATTGGATTATCTAGCCTTGATCCATCGAATAGAGCATTAAATATGATTAATTCAGGATCTAAGGGTAAACCAACTAATATTGCTCAGATGGTTGCTTGCTTAGGACAGCAAAATGTAGATGGTAAAAGAATTCCATATTGTTTTGATAATAGAACATTACCTCATTATTATAAATATGATGATTCTTCTGAAGCTAGAGGTTTTGTAGAAAATTCATTTATATCTGGACAAACTCCACAAGAGTATTTCTTTCATGCTATGGGTGGTAGGGAAGGTTTAATTGATACAGCTGTAAAAACTTCAGCTACTGGTTATATTCAAAGAAAATTAATGAAAGCCATGGAAGATTTAAAAGTTAACAATGATTATTCTGTTAGAACTAGCTCTTCTATTATCGTTCAATTTATATATGGTGGAGATGGCATGGATTCAATATCTGTAGAATCACAACCTCTTATAGTTACTAAATTAGATACAAAGAAACTTATTAATAAGTTTTTATTTACAAAAGATTTTGAATGGGAAAATGTATTAGAAGCAGAAGTATTAAAAACCATGAAAAAAGATAAAGATTATATTAATAAATTAGATGATAATTTTCGAAATATTTTAAATATTAAAGAATATATAATTAAATATATCTTCAAATATAATGATATTGAAAACAATATATATTATCCAATTCATTTCCAGAGATTAATACAAAATATTTGTGGTATTCCAAATAAAAATAAACATTTATCCAATATATCTCCACTTGAAATTTTAGAAGAAAATAATAAATTAAAAGATGGTTTAATTGTTTCAGAAGATTTTAAAAATAATACTATTTGTAGTATATTAATAGATATTCATTTATCTCCAAAAATATTAATAAACGAATATAGAATTACAAGAGAACAATATGACGAACTTATTGAAATAATTAGAGATACTTTTGCTAAATCTAAGATTTCTCCAGGTGAGATGGTTGGTGCCATTGCTGCTCAAAGTATTGGTGAACCTGCAACTCAGATGACACTTAATACGTTTCATTATGCTGGTGTAAGTAAGGGTAAAACTAATGTAACTAGGGGTATCCCACGTTTAACAGAATTATTGCATATAAGTAAAAACTTAAAAACACCAAGTATTAAGGTTTATATTAATGATAAGTATAATGAAGATAAAAATAAATGTAATTATATTAAAAATAAATTAGAATATACGACTCTTAATGATATTGTTTCACATAGTGAAATTCATTATGATCCAAAACATAAACATTATGATACAAATATAGAAGAAGATAAAGGATTTTTAGAAATATATAAAATGTTTCAAACAATGGAAAATAATTATGAAGAAGATGATAGTATCTCTCCTTGGATTATTAGGTTTAAGTTTAATAAAGAAATTATGTTAGATAAAGGTATTATTATGGAAGATATCTATTTAGCAATTACTAAATATGATTCAGAAAGGATTAAATTTATATATTCTGATGAAAATTCAAAAGAATTAATAGGAAGAATCTCAATTGTATCAGAATCACTAAAAGGCGAAGAAGATGAATATAATGGATTAGAAGATCAAACAAATATTATTGATATATTTAAAAATGTAAAACAAGAAATGTTAGAAAATGTTGTTATTAAAGGCATTGAAGATATTACAAATATTGTAATGAGTGAAGAAAGGTATACAAAGAAAGAAGATGGAGAATTAGTTGATAAAAAACAAATGATTCTAGAAACAGATGGAACAAATTTATTAGATATATTAGCTAATGATTATGTTAATAGTAATAAAACTATATCTAATGATATTTTAGAAATTTATGATATATTAGGCATTGAAGCAGCAAGAAATGCATTAATAACTGAAATAAAAGGAGTTGTTGAATATGAAGGTTCTTATATTAATAATAGACATATTGAATTATTATGCGAAGTAATGACTTCAACTGGGAGTCTAATCTCAATCAATAGACAAGGTATTAATAGAGGTGATATTGGACCATTAGCTAAATGTTCGTTTGAAGACACTACAGATCAACTTATTAAAGCTGGTATTTTTGGAGAAGTAGATAAATTGCAGGGTGTTTCAAGTAATATTATGTTAGGTCAAAGGATTCATGCTGGAACAAATGATTGTGAATTATTAATTGATGAAGTTAAATTATTTAATCAATTAACAGCTGAAGAAGACGAAGTAAGTGAAGATATAGATATTGATGATAAGAATATAGATGAATTATTTGATAATTCAGATGAATATGTAGAAGGATGTGAAGATGAAGATTTTAATTTTACAATTGGTAATCTATGAGTTCATTAAAGCATTACGTATTTGTTCATCACATCTAGATGTTAGATAACTAAAATTTTTTTTCCTAATTTTTCCACTTAATATATCTTTAGATATTGCAGTACAATCTGGTAATATATCATCTTCTAAATCATTACTAGAAGATGGTTGATCTAAATTTACTGGTTTAACATTAAATTTAACTACTTTTTTTTCTACTTTTGGTGGAATATTTATTTTAAATTTATTCAATGATAGTTTTTGATTCGGAGATGTCATTGGTTTTTGAATAGATTGATTTGTTGATAAACTAAATGGTTTATCTTGGCCAAATGGTTTAGCAGATTGATTTAATGGTTTATCTTGGCCGAATGGTTTAGCTGGTTGATTGAATGGTTTATCTTGACCGAATGATTTATCAGGCTGACCGAATGGTTTACCTTGACCGAATGATTTATCAGGCTGACCGAATGGTTTACCTTGACCGAATGGTTTAGCATCTACCCCTCGACCGAATGGTTTATCTTGACCGAATGGTTTAGCATCTGCTCCTTGACCAAATGATTTATCTGGCTGACCGAATGGTTTATCTTGGCCAAATGGTTTAGCATCTGCCCCTTGACCGAATGGTTTAGCTGGCTGACCGAATGGTTTAGCTGGCTGACCGAATGGTTTAGCATCTTCTCCTTGTCCGAATGGTTTAGCTGGCTGGCCAAATGGTTTATCTTGACCAAATGGTTTACCAGGCTGGCCGAATGGTTTATCTTGCCCAAATGGTTTAGCATCTGCCCCTTGACCAAATGGTTTACCAGGCTGGCCGAATGGTTTATCTTGCCCAAATGGTTTATCTGGCTGACCGAATGGTTTAGCTGGCTGACCGAATGGTTTAGCTGGCTGACCGAATGGTTTATCTTGGCCAAATGGTTTACCTTGACCGAATGGTTTAGCATCTACCCCTTGACTTAATTTTTTATGTAAATCAGATGTAGAAGAATCATCATTAATAACTTGCAATATTTGTGATAATATATTCTGTTTCATTAAATTATCATTTGTATTGCCACCTAATAAGAAACCTTTAGAATTAGTATTATTAGCTTGTTCTGAACTCTTATCTAATAGTTTATTAAATTCTAATTGTTTTGTTCTTTTTTGTTCTTCTAAAGATTCTAGATTTTCTTTCCTTTTTTCAATAGCATTCTTTCTATTTTTCTTTAATGTTAAATTTTCTTTATCTTTCCTTTTAAGATTACTTAATATATTATTAACTTTATCATAATTCTTGTCATTTATTCTTTTTGCTTCAATTGTTAAATATTTACTAAATAAATATATTCTAAATTCACAATATATTAATAATTTAATTTTTTGACTAATACTCAACCCTTCTACCTCATTCATGAGAAATGATCTATAATTATCATTTAAATATAGTAAACAATCTTGATCACTGCATGTTTCACAATCTTCGAGAGATTTAAATGATATAATACCCCTTAATCCTTCAAAATAAGTATTAGGTGTTTTTGAACATTTTAACAATTTTTTTGAAAATATTTCTTTTAACATTTTGTTCTCTTTTAATAATTTTAAAGATTGTTTAACTTTATCTTCATCGAGTTTTACACCATTCTCATTTAATTTTTTAGTAACTTCAATATTAAATGCACTATCTAATTCTTCTTCGTTAATAATTATATTATACCAATTATTGTGTTTATTTACACTTTCAGAACAATCTAATATATATTTCATGAGATAATCATTTTTTTGATTATCCATCCCCTTAATACATTTAAAATTTCTGAGTTTATAATTATCAACTTTAATTTTTTCTTTAAGTGAAACTAATTCTTTATCAATAGAATTGATTTGTTCATTTAATGATAAAAATTGACTATAATACATATTATCTTTGAGATTATTTATATCTGGTTTAATTAATTCTACATTATTTGTTAATGGTTTCGATTGATCTTCTATTAATTTTTGATCATTATTAATTGGCCCTCCAAATATTTCTTTTATTGGAATAATATCTCCCATATTATTTTTTTGAACAAGATGTAATAAAGTTTTAGAATCTATGCTACTTAAATATTTATCATAATTTGTTGAAAGTATAGTTTGTGTTCCAGGTAAAAATAATATTTCATTCATTTCTAATAATGCTTGAATTATATTTGGTAATTCTTTATTACTCCCACCATTTAATCTTTTTTTTTTAGATAATTTTACTTTTCTGGTCATTAGAATATATTATTAGTAATATAAAAATAATTTGAATATACTTATAATTAAAATTATAAAATATAATATATGAAAGGTATTACGGTAGCCAAATATATATATAACAAGTTACATAATAATAATATAAAATATGTATTTGGATACTCTGGTGGAGCTCTTTTACCATTATTAGATCAATTTTATAAAAGTAAAAATATACAATTTATTAAAAATAGCACAGAACAATGTTCGGGATATATGGCTGAGGGATATAGTAAATCTTTATATTTATCTCAACCAGGTATTATCATAAGTACATCAGGTCCAGGTTTAACAAATACTATTACTCCATTACAAAATGCTTTTAGTGATGGAACACCTTTAATTGCTATATCAGGACAAGTCCCAACCAATGCAATTGGAACCGATGCTTTTCAAGAATGCGATGCTGTTAATTTAACCAAGCATTGTACAAAATGGAATTATAGATTAAAACATAAAGATGAAATAAAAGATGTATTAGATAAAGCATTTAAGATATCTATGGAACCGAGGAAAGGACCAGTTCATATTGATATACCTAAAGATATTTTATTGGAAAATGTTAATTATTATAATAATATTTATTATGGGAAAGGTGAAATATATCATAATAAAAATATAGATTTTGGTGTATATAATAAAAATAATATTAATTATGATTATGTAATTGAGATGTTAAATATATCTAATAAACCAGTTATAATAGCAGGTCAAGGATGTAATACAACTAGCAAAGAACTAACTGAATTTGCTTTAAAATATAATATCCCAGTAACAACCACTATACATGGTATGGGTTGTTTTAATGAAGATTCTGAACTTTCTTTAGAAATGTTGGGTATGCACGGAAATCCAGTTGCTAATTATGCTATTCAAGAATCAGATTTAATTATAGCACTTGGAACTAGATTTGATGATAGAACAACTGGAAATTTAATGGAATATGGAAAAAAAGCAATTGAATCAGGTTTAAAAATGGAAGGAGGTATAATTCATATAGACTCATCAAAAAAACAAATTGATAAAGTTCGAAAATTGTTTGAAAAACATTATAAAATAGAAGATTGTGAAAATTTCTTAAAATCTATTAATACTGATACAGAATCTGTATTTAAGTCATTATATCATTATAGATATAAATCTACTAATAAAACAGAATGGATAAATGAACTAAATAAATACAGAAAGGATAATAAATATTATTATAATGAAGACAAAAATATTATGAAAACACCAGATGTTATTAAATGTATAGATAAACAATTAAAATGTTTAAATATATTAAAAAAAGATGTTATATTTACAACTGGTGTGGGTAATCACCAAATGTGGACTTCGCAACATATTAAATGGACTCATCCTGGGAAAATGATTACTTCTGGTTCTTTAGGGACAATGGGGGTTGGTGTTCCATTTGCTATTGGCTCTAAGTTAGCAAATCCTGAAAAAATGGTAATATGTATAGATGGAGATAGTTCATTTACCATGACATCAAATGAATTGCAAACTTTACTGGAATACGATATACCAATAAAAATAGCAATAATGAATGATGGTAGACAACAAATGGTCTATACATGGCAAAAATTATTCCATAATGAAAGATTTATTGGAACTACTAATAAAAATCCTAACTTTGAACATTTAGGTAAAGCATATAATATTAAAACAATTACATGTTCAAGTAAGAAAGCATTAAATAGAAAAGTTAAAGAGTTCTTATTATATGATAAAAGTATTATTGGGATATTTAATGTTGAACCAGAAATGTGTTTTCCATTAGTTGCACCAGGGAAAGCATTAGATGAAATGATTATGAACGAATCATATATTGAAAATTTAGATAAAAGTATAAATGCCCCAAATTAAGGTTTCTTTGAATATTTTCTCTTTTTAGTCTTTTTACCACTAAATTTCTTCTTTTTACCTCCAACAAATCCGGATGCTGCTCGTTTATAATTACCCGTAACATAACTATACCAATTTGTATATATAGTATTAATTTTATCAATTTCAACCGTTTTATATAAATCTACAATACTATCTATTGTATATAATATTACTTTTTCTTTATCTGTTTTATCTTGTTTATTTTCTAAATAAGATTTAACCATATATAAACAATCTTCTACTTTATCCATATCTCCATGATAACAATCAATGAATTTATCATATTGAATATATTGGACCATTGATCTCATATAATTTCCTTTATAATTAACATATACTTCTTCTAGATCTTTATATAATTGTGTGTCTTCTTGTTGTTGTTGTTGCTGTTCCAGCTTCTGCTGCGTCTGCCACTGCTTCATTTTTTCTATTCTCTGGTCAATATTATTTTCTATTCTCTGGTCAATATTATCTAAATTTTTAAATAAAGTTTTTGACTGATTTAATTCAGCAGTTGATTTAGCACTTATTGGTCTATCATCGCCTAGTGTCAATCCTTTTTCTTTAGCAACTTGCATTATTACTTTATCTGCTTCTTCATCATCTTTAATTTTTTTCATATCTCTTTTATAAACACCATCAACTAATTGTTGATATGTTTCTTTTGTAACTCCATCTGGAAATAACATTGGATCTATACCCCATGGATTATTTGGTGGTATTTTCATTAATTTTTTTTTTGGATCATTTATACTATCCATGTCTTTTCTTAATTGTTTAATTTTCCATGTTTGCCAGTCATCAGGTTGTTCGCCTTCCATATAATATATATTAATATTATATTTTATTAAGATTGATATTAAAGAATTTATTTTTTAGATTTTTTTTTCCCGCCAACTGGAGAACTCGGTGGTGTAAATACGCGCCTTCTAATAGCAGCAGTTTGTAATTGTCTTGGTAATGTTCTGACAGTCCTTCTCCTAGCCATTCTTCTCCTAAATTGAGCCATTGTTTCGCCTCTTCTTGGAACAGGGTGTAGAACTGAAGTTCTATTAACTGGTTTATTATTTGCAGATAAAGCCTTTCTAGATTTTGATTTCGATTTCTTCTTTTTCGATGGTGCACTCTTTACACCCGACCTTCTCTTGGCTCCACCCATTTTCTTTTTAGATTTCTTGCCACCCATTTTCTTTTTAGATTTCTTGCCACCCTTTTTACAGGTTTTCTTTTTGCCACCTTTTTTCTTTTTCTTTCCACCTCCAGGCATAGCTTGACAGGGATTGGTATTTGCAACAATTGTTGAAAAACCTGGAGCATCTCCGGAAACAGGGACAGGTTGAACAGCATAACCAGATTGATTACTAATGCAACAACCAGCATTATTTAAGTTATTTAACGAAGTATTAATAGTATCTGTCATTTATAATAATACTTATATTTTTATTTATGATTAAATATTTTATTTCTTGCCTTTATATCTTCTTTTTCCACCTTGAGCTGATGGTCCTGGTTCTTTAGCTGCAATAGTTGCATCTGCTGCTCTTTTATTAACTGCTGCTTCTTTTAAAGCCATTGGTGCTATATTACTAGATTCGACTTTTTTTAATGCTGAATCTTTAGCTGAAGCATATGCTTTTTTTGTCCCTGACCCCCATCCTTGAACAGAAGCAATAATACCCATAATTAAGAAAAATACACCAGGGACAATAAGTCCCCAAAACCATCGTTTTTCATACCATCTATTTTGAAATTCAGAACCATCTTCACAAACTTGTTGTGGTGGCTCTTTATCTTTACAATGATTAGAAAAAAACATAGCTACAACTACTGCACCAATTATTAAACCCAACCCTAACATGATAAATATTATATCAAAATCTTCTACTCCAACCATATTATACTATATATATATAAATATATATAATATATATAAAAATTAAAAAAATATATATAATAATATGGACAATATTTTAAATGAAAAAGTATATTTAGAAAAATATACAACTGGATTTTTAAATATTCAGGATAAAATTAAATTAAACGAAGATGAACATTCATTTATGGAATTAACATTGAAATTATGCAATACAAATAATACAGATCTTTTAAATATTCTCACAAAACTTAAAACTAGTATAGAATTATATTTAAAAGAATTAATCAGTAAAAATTCTAGTATAAATGACCATGTCAAAAATATTATTCAAGAATGGTCTTTAGATATTGAACCAGAAGAAATATTTAATAATATAAAACAGGATTTTGCATATAATATATTTGTTGAAGATACCATAAAATATAATGAAATAATGAATGCTATTAATACTTTTAAAGCAAGTATTGACAATGATTTAGACACCGATTTAGATACAAATATTAAAGATACTATTTTGCTATTAAATATGAATTGTAAAGACTGTAATAATTCAATAGAATCTAATATAAATACTTTAGTAAAAATAATAAATGAATTAGAGCCTTTATATAATTATTTATTATTAGATTTATCAATTATCTATAAGTCTGATTATATGAATAGCATAGAAAATGTAGATAAATCATTTTCTCAATTAATAAACAGAAATAACAATAAAGATATCCCAGAAAATATACATATAATATTCTTAAATTACATATACGTTATTAATTATCTTAAAAAAGAATATCATTTTTTAATAACAACATTAAAATCTATGTTATCTAAATTAATTATCAATGATACATCTATTGATACATTAATTAAGAAACTTAATATAAAGAAAGATAAGGTTAATCTTGATAATATTATTAATAATGTATATGATAAAGATTCATCTAGTGATGAATCAGATAATGAATCAGATAATGAATCAGATAATGAATCAGATAATGAATCAGATAATGAATCAGATAATGAATCAGATAATGAATCTACTTAATCTAATTTTTCAAAACTATCACTATTTGACATGGTAGGATTTTCTTCAACTAATTCTAATGTATTACTTCCATTTATATTTATTGTTGGTATATTTTCTTCATCATCTTCATCATCTTCTTCACCCTT
>Ga0315315_10000195_pt1 | contig 47061 bp, 42 predicted proteins | sample M140m3416metaG_FD_203699 | JGI IMG/M metagenome (GOLD analysis project Ga0315315, IMG submission 203699) | Ammonia-oxidizing marine archaeal communities from Monterey Bay, California, United States - M1 40m 3416 | ecosystem: Environmental > Aquatic > Marine > Intertidal zone | place: USA...
GTCCTCGGGCGCCACCGCGTGGGCGGTCGTCGCGTCCTCGGGCTCCCCCGCGTGGGCGGTCGTCGCGTCCTCGGTCTCCACCCCGTGGGCGGTCGTCGCGTCCGCGGGCTCCACCCCGTGGGCGGTCGTCGCGTCCGCGGGCTCCACCCCGTGGGCGGTCGTCGCGTCCGCGATCTCCACCGCGTGGGCGGTCGTCGCGTCCTCGGTCTCCACCCCGTGGGCGGTCGTCGCGTCCTCGGTCTCCACCCCGTGGGCGGTCGTCGCGTCCTCGGTCTCCACCCCGTGGGCGGTCGTCGCGTGGGCGGTCGTCGCGTGGGCGGTCGCCATCGTCGCGACGCTCAGCGCCCTCGCGATCTTGGTCACCGTCTGTTGGCCGCTTCGGTCCGCCGCCTTTACCGTTCTTATCCATCCTAGCCGTCTAACGACCCTGCTGCCGTTCTGCGCGAACTTGCGTACCGTTTCGCAAATCTTTCAGAACCACAGCATCCGTTCCATAGATCCATCCCGCCCGAGGATGTGCCATCGGCGGGCCGAGACCACCGGGATTCATGGCTAAACAAGAACCAATCTGACCTACACCTGAAGCCTCATGAATGTGACCAAAGACTGCCACCCCATTGAGCGCCTGCACCCGCTCTAAGACCGCCTCAGATCCGACATGCGCACCAGAGGGTAGGCGGTCGAAGGCTGTACCCACTGGCGGACAGTGACTCACCAAGATGTCTACCTCGTCCATCGGTCGCGCGCGGATGTCATCTTCGTCCCACTCGTAGCTGAAGCCCATCTTATCCGGGCCTGCTCCACCAATACCTGCGACACTCATGCCTGCTATTGTCGTCGTCCGACCGTCAATGTTCCCAGAGAAGCTGAGATCTGGATGATCATGATTGCCCGGCACATAGACAACCTCGACGCCCAGACCACCCACCTGCTTGAGGATGCGATCAACAGACAAGAGGTACTCTACGCGCCGCTCATTGTTCTGCTGGTGGCCCCGACCTGCACAGGCGAAGTCACCCACCAGGATGACTCCATCCAGCTTAGGGCCCTGCGCGAGCGCCTCGAGCACTGTGTCCAGGAGTGGCCACCGGGCATGAATATCGCCGATGACCCCAAAGACTGCGCTCAAAGGACAGGCTTCATCTGCATCAGACCATAGATGGTCACGATGACCACGAGCTGAATGGCTGCACCCAGCATCAACTTTGTGGAGCCTGCACCGCCCTCGACAACACCATCAAGTTCAGGTGCGACCAGGCGCTTTCCTGCGACCTCGACAGCACCCCAGAGCAGCAATCCGGCGAGGATCCATATCTGCGTAAACGAGTGGCCACCGACCATCGCCATAGCGATCCCAACGATGTAGATCAGGCGTCCCAGCATCATTACGCCGAACTTGTGGTTCTTCGCCATCAGCTTAGCGAGAGATGGCTTCTTGGCTGCACCCAGAACAGCAAGGATCATGCTGATCATTGCTGTGAGTACGAGCAAGTGAGCGAAATTAGTATGTAGGTGGTTGAGACCGGTCTGCATGTGCGCCTCCAGAGTCCGAGTAGCCTATCTTCGGGTCAGACGCCTGTAGATGGTGGGTAGCTGCACCGGTAAGGCGCCCACTGAGTCAATGATGGCATACCCACCGTCCCCATAAATCCGTCGCAGATAGCTCCGCCCATGAGGGTCAACCGTGATGCAGAAGGGGTGAACGCCCGCCTTCCTGGCCTCAATGAGCGCCATCCGAGTGTCTTCTTGGGCATACTCATCGCTGTATTGATCACAGCCACAGTCGAGCGGCTTGCCGTCGCTCAGCAAGATGAGGAGCTTTACCTTACCGGGCGCCAGGCTCAGCTTTGCCGTTGCATGACGAATCGCTGCACCATCTCGGTTCTCCATCTTCCAGCTGATGCGACCAATTCGCTCACGAATCCGCGGCCCCCACTGCTCATCAAAGTCCTTGGCGACGTAGAACGCCACCTGCTCGCGCCCAAAGCCGGAGTAGCCGTAGATGGCCATCGGATCGCCGAGTGCATTGATGGCCTCTGCCGTGACGACCAGCGCCTCCCGCTCAACGTCAATGATCCGCTTGGAGGCCGTGTTGATGTGCTCATTGGTCGAAGACGACATGTCGATCAAAAAGGCGACAGAGACATCGCGTTCTGTCCGTTGCCGTGAGCGATACAGTCCGCTTGGACCCGCAGCACCAACACGGTGAGCCATCCGTGCCTCTAAAACAGCGTCCATATCCAGCTCTTCGCCATCCGAGAGACCGCGCTTGGGACGCATAGACTGCGGACGAAGCGCCTCAAAGGTACGCCGCAGCGTCGCAATCATCGCACCATGCTCTGCCATCACATCGTCAACAAAGTCAGCCTTTCCTTCAACCAGGCGGTACTCCCGCACTGTCACCCAGTTGGGCTTGTATTCCTGGAGGCTGTCGTCCCACTCGGGATAGCGCCGAGTGAGGACAGCCCCGACCGAGTCTGGGTCAGGATTCGCCTCAGGCGTGCTGCCACCAGAGGTACCCTCATCCTCGCTGGTCAGCGGCCCAGAAGGCGCCTCGAGTCGATCCAAGAAGTCAGACATCTCTGCGAAGCTAGCGCCATCACGGTCCTCACTGACCCGGGCACGGACCGTCGCGAGGTCACTGGGCTCGCTGAGGTTCCTCAAGAGCTCAGCTGCCGCAGCCTCAACCGCCTTGTCTGAGTCGGTCATCGCCTGAGGATTAAAGCCGAGCTCCGGCACAGACACCGCATCTGTCGCATTGGTCATCAGCTCACGAATGTGAGGGTAGCCGTCCACCATTGCCGAGACGCTGTCGCTGACTGAAGCAAACCGTGCAGGCTCGAGCGCTCCCACGACCTTGGACGCGATAGCGCCCACATTACCCGGCGGCAGCGACTGTCCGTCGAGCGCTGCTGCCACAGCACCCAGCACCTGATCCACCGGCGTCTTGCTCCACTCGGTGCTGTGCTTCAGGACGGGCCCGAGGGCGTCCATTCGGCGCGCCACACCCGGGTAGGTCGACCGTACTCGAGCCTCGACCCGCTCACGCTCGAACAGCAGAAACAAGGTTCGGGCCAAGACCGGGTTGTCGAAGCCACGCACCATTCGCTCGAAGGGCATCTCATCTGCCCTCGGCTCTGGCCAAGGGCCATCGATCTTGTCCAGATCAATGTCGAGCGATCCAAACTCAATAAAACCAGCGGCAGCCGCCGTGAGTGCCCAATAGGCCGTCTCATCGCGCTCATCGCCAAAGTGATTGAGCCGCACCGGCAGGTACAGGTGCCGCCCATCAGTAAAGGCGTCATCACCGCCAGGCCGAATCGCTACGGCGGATCCACAGTGGGCCCGGGCATACATGGTGAGCGCGCGATGCATGCTCCTCAGGGTGACACCGCCTTGTGCTGCATCAACCGCCTCTCGACCCGCGACCGACTCCATTCGCAGAAACCCCTCGGCACGGCGAGGGGACTCTATGTGGCGCTCGAGGGCCTCGGCAACAAACAGTGCAATGGCCGCATCGTCCATAGACGCCAGCAGCTTCGAGAGGTTTCGAGCGACGAGCAGTGCCGCACTCGGGCGCTGCTCCAACACACCGACCATCAGGCGCTGAAATCGCCGCCTGTCGCCAGGTGCGACCGCAGCGATAAGATCGGGCAATGCGACGGCGAGCTGACCCGCCACGATCTCATCGGCGGAGGCCGCCAAGACAAGCTGTGAGTAGGCCCTGGCGGCATCAGAGCCGAGCGCCTCGTCGACCGCACGCACGTGCCTCAGCCAGGTGCGCATCGTCGCAGGCTTGGAGCGAAAAAGGTCACGGAGTGCACGCGGAGAGACCTGCGCACCCAGAGCCGCCCACCACCGCTCAGCCATTAAAAGAAGTCCGCCACCACCGAGTCGATGGTCGCAGCCATGTCCGGATCATCAGTGAGCGCACGCGACAAGGCTGCCGAACAAGCCTCCTTTGGTGTGCTGCCCTGGGCTATCAGTCGCCCAGCGTAGATCAGCAGCCGTGTGGAGACGCCTTCCTCGAGGCCACGATCGGTGAGGTTGCGGACACGCCCAGCAATAGAGACCAGAGACGCTGCGGTGTCGGCATCAACCTCCGCCTCTTCAGCGACAACCTCTGCCTCGATCTTAGGCGGCGGATAGCTGAAATCAAAGGCCACAAAGCGCTGTCTTGTCGAGGGCTTGAGATCCTTCAGGATGGACTGGTAGCCAGGGTTGTAGCTCATCACGAGCATGAAGCCCTCAGCGGCATGGAGCACTGTACCCAGCTTGTCGATGAGTAGACTCCTCCGGTGATCTGCGAGCGGATGAATGACCACCATGGTGTCCTTCCGCGCCTCGACCACCTCATCCAGGTAGAGGATTGCGCCCAGCCGTACAGCCGCCGTGAGCGGCCCATCAACCCACACAGTCTCATCGCCCTCGAGCACATATCGGCCCACGAGATCACTCGAAGTGAGGTCCTCATGACACGCCACCGTGACCAGCGGCCGTCCCAGCTTGTGCGCCATGTGCGCAACGAAGCGGGTCTTCCCACAGCCAGTTGGGCCCTTGAGCAGCACCGGTATGTTCGCCGCCCAGGCACGCTCGAAGCCTTCGACCTCGCCACCCACTGGGCAATAAAAGGGCTCGGACTCAATGAGAAACTCGGCAGCATCGGGAGTCAGGTGTCGCATTCCAACAGCCTATCACTACGGGCTTTGGTACTCTCTCGCCGAGGTAATAAAATGGGTCATCGGTGGTTGAGTATCGAGCGCGTGATGAAGGTGTCCAGCAGCGTTGAGCGCGCCGACTTTCTACTGGTTTACCCAAACCCTGTGCTCATCGCAGCAGAGATTCGCGACGGGAAGCTGCTGCCTGCACGCAACAAGGGGCGAAACCCGACGATGCAATATCAAACCGCAGCAGATCTGAAGTACGCGCAAAACCAGACAGAGAACCCTGTCCGATTCATGCCCATCCGCAGGCCTGCCCCAATCGACGGCGAACCCGAAGATCTCTGGCTCACAATCGGGCGCATCGCCGAATGTCACATCATGATCAACGACTACACCATCTCTAAGCGACACGCCCGAATCCTGGTCGACATGGAGCAGGGTCGATTTGTCATCAAGGAAGAAGGCTCAACCAACGGAACATGGGTCAACGGACAGCGACTCGGCAAGGCAGAGTCATGCATCCTCAGTAGCGGCGATTCTGTTCGTTTTGGCCGACACATCTTTACCTTCTTCAAGGCACGGGGCTTCTACGAATTCTTAAAGACAATGCCCCCGGCCTCTTCCTGACAGAGACAGGTACACAGGCTGTCGTTAAACCCACTGTATGCACCCCTCCGAGACCCTCAACAAGACGCTGGAAGACCATCTTCCTGCCGCTGCCGCATGCCTCTCTAAGCTCGGCCGCCGCATGTTCTTTCCGATGGGGATTCCCGCTCAGGCCGGAGAGGCACGCTCAGCCAAGGTCAACGCGACCATCGGTCAGCTCACAGATGGTCACGGCGGAGCCGTCGCGCTTCCAGCGATAGCCGACCACCTCAGAGACATCAGCATCGAGTCCACGACCCTGTACTCACCCCAGGGCGGCAACACCGACCTCAGGGCAGCATGGGGCAAGCACCTGCAGAAGCAGGGCAGCGGCCCCATGACCAGTCCCTTCTGTACCGTCGGACTCACCCACGGACTCAGCCTGCTGGCTGATCTGTTTGCAGATGAAGATACTGACGTCCTGCTACCCAGCCCCGGCTGGGGCAACTATGGACACATCTTCGGTGTGAGGGCAGGCGCGAGACTCCATCACTACCCAGTCTTTCGAGACGGCAAGTTTGACACAGACGCCATTCATCAGGCCCTCGCGCAGGTGAAGACAAAGGGCGTACTGGTGCTCAACTTCCCGGGCAACCCGACTGGCTACACCCCCACACCCGCTGAGCTCGCACCCTGGCTCGATGCCATCCGTGAGACCAAAAAGCCCATCGTGGTCATCGCAGATGATGCCTATGCCGGCTTTGTCTACGAGCCCGGACACATCAGCAGAAGCCCATTTCACGAACTCGCCGATGCTGATCCTGAGCGCATCCTGGCCGTGAAGGTCGATGGCGCCACCAAGGAGTTCTGCTTCTTCGGCGGCCGTGTGGGCTTTGTGACCTTCGGCGCCCGAGGCCCCGCTGGCGATGCACTGGACACCAAGATCAAGGGCATGGCGCGCGCAACCGTCTCGACAGGTCCCTCGATCTCGCAGGCACTGGTCTTGAGCGCACTCAATTCCGAGGATCTGGCCGAGCAGCAGCAAGTACAGCTCGAGCTGAGCGAGCGGCGCTATCGCACCCTCAAGCGCTGTCTGGCCGAGCACCAGCTGAGCGCCATCCCATTCAACAGCGGCTTCTTTGCCCTCATCCCCGTTCCAGGTGACGCCGAGGCCCTCCGACAGCGACTGCTCGCCAAGGGCGTGGGTATAGTCGCCTTTCCAGAACACGGTGCCATCCGCGTGGCCTTCTCGAGCACAGCCGATGAAGACATGCCTGAGTTGGTGCGTGCGATAGCTGCAGAAATTCAAGGCTGAACATGAACAAGCAAGTCAAGCTCGGTATCGTCCTCTTGGTCCTGGTCAACATCGTCATTGTCGGCTGGCTCCAGCTGCGGCCGGGCGCAAGCAATGACTCCAACCAACCGCAGCGCGCCGTACTGGACGATCTCCTCCAAGACAACACCATGGCGGCAGCCCGCTATGACCTCAGCAAAGAAGCCAGCAAGCTCAACGTCATCCTGATCTCACTGGATGCGCTCCGCTACGACAGCACCGGACTGAGCGGCAATGGATCCACTCTCACCCCAAACCTCGATGCATTCGCTCAAGAGGCCGTGGTCTTTCACGACGCCACGAGTGCAGCACCCTGGACCTTGCCATCGACGATGTCCATCTGGACTGGGCGCTGGCCCTCGGTCCACCAGGTCACCAACAAGCTCGCTCCACTCTCGGGCGGCAAGATGGTCGAGACCTCACTGAGTGCAGGCATCGAGACCTACCCTGACCTGCTCATCCGCAGCGGACGCAAGGCCGGCGGCTTCACGGGCGGGGCGGGAGTCCAGAACAAATACGGCTTCGGTCGCGACTTCGATACCTATCTGGACGACAAGTATTTTGGCGGAATGGACCACTCCATTCCTGCGGCCCTGACCTGGCTCCAGGACAACGCCAGCGAGCCCTTCTTTATGTTTCTGCACGGCTACGATGTGCACGGCCAGTACGAGCTTGCCGAGAGCAAGCGCAGCTCTCTCAGCTACACCGGCGCACTCGATGGAAGCATCAAAGAGCAAGCCAAGCTGCGTGAGAAGGGCCTCGAGAACATCGAGACCCCGGGCGCACCGGCTCACCTCAACGGAGAGCTCAGTGAGGGCGATGCGGCTTACCTCAAGCAGGTCTACGATCTGAAGGTACGCGATGCTGACGAGCGCCTCGGCAGCTTCATTACTCGGCTCAAAACACTCGGCGTCTACGACAACTCCGTCATCATCATCGTCTCTGACCACGGAGACGAGTTCATGGAGCACGACGGCCTCGACCACGGAGCGACCCTCTACCAAGAGCAACTCCACGTGGTCTCGCTGATACGCTTCCCAGGCTACGGGCGCCGCCAAGACATTCGCACACCCGTCCGCACCATCGACGTCTTTCCGACCGTATTTGATGCCCTCGGACTCGAGGGACCCGCCCGGGCCGATGGCGTGAGCCTCCTGCCCCTGCTTCGAGGCGAAAAACTTGAACTCGATGTCTATGCCGAGTCTGATTACCGCCTCTTTGTCCACCAGCGCATGGTCCGTGAGGGTCCATACAAGCTGATCCTGGACCTACTCGACGGGCAGCGGGAGCTCTACAACCTGGCTGAGGATCCTGGAGAGGCAAAGGACATCAGCTCTCAGGATCCGAGACGCACCTATGAGATGGAGCAGAAACTTCGCCGCTGGATGGACGCATCAAAGACCAATCCACAAGACTATCTTGGCCTCGAAGAACAGCCGATAACTATATTTTAAAGTATCTTTTCGAAGAAAATCATACCTGCGATCACGCTATGGTCTTGATGTTTGAGAAATCGTATGCTTTTATTCCTTCACACCTCTCTTAATTTCTCACCTAAATCAAGGAAATTGCAGTGATGAAAAATCTAATAGCCGGCCTCTTAGCCATCTCTCTCGGTCTCTTTAGCACTCAGAGCATGGCTCAAGACAAGGCCGATCCCAGCACTCAGGTTGGTGTACGCCTCCTCACTCACTTCTCGAAGACCATGACTGATGATGGCTGGGGAGTCGGCGGCTGGGTCATCATGCCAGACGTCGTCAAGATGGGTGCCACGCCGCTGTGGCTCATCGGACCTCGCTACAAGGGCGACGGCTGGTGGCTGGAGACCATGCTCGGTGGACTCAGCATCGCCGCAGACCCTGATCCAAAGAACGCTGGCTTCAGCAAGACCATGATGGTCCAGTCGAACCGCTTCCAGATCACACCGAAGGCCCTCGGTGCGCCCGTCAACGTGTTCGGTAACCTGCAATTCATCGACGTCGGCGGAGAGCACTTCGCCACAGAAGAAGACACCATGAAGGTCTACACCTTCCTCATGGTGGGCTACGCCTTCCCAGAGAAGAACGCCATCATCGGTCTCGAGACCGAGAACTACTTCAACACCTTCACCACTGTCGGTGACAACGGAAAGCTCGACAAGTTCAACGATGTGGCCTTCGGCCCGAACATTGTCCTGCCATTCAATGGTCTGAACGTCATCATGTCTTACCAGCTCCACACCCACGAGGATGTCGAGAACCAGATGTGGATCCGCGCGATGTACAACTTCGGTGGACCAAAGACAGCCAAGAAGAAGGGCTGAGCCAACACACTCAACCTCATCAGCCCAGCAGCAGATCCTCGATCTGTTGCTGGGCTGCTTCTTTTGAGGTGGCACCCATATCGATGCGCGCTGTGACAGAGGCCGGACTGCCCGACAGCACCACGATCTGATCGCCCAGCGCCATGGCCTCCTGGATGTCGTGGGTCACCATCACTACAGACACCTGAGTAAAGCTGACGAGCTTCAAGAGATCTTGCTGAAGCTGCAGCCTGCGCTTGGGGTCAAGTGCAGAGAAGGGCTCGTCCAAGAGCAGTACGCTGGGCTGGCAGACCAGAGATCGCACAAGGGCCACACGCTGAGCCATACCGATCGAGAGCGAGGCAATGCTCGCGCCGAGCTCATCCATCAGCCCCACCTGAGTCATCAAGGGCGCAATTCTCTCGTCCCAATCTGCTCGTGGAACACCTGCCGCACGTAGCGCAAAGTAGAGGTTCTTTCGGACCGTCATCCACGGAAACAGCCGCGGCTGCTGAAAGACGAGGCGCGTGCCCACACCCGTCTGCCTCTCTGCGACCGACACCGAACCAGCAGTGGGCTCGAGAAGGCCTGACATGAGCCTCAACACTGTGGACTTTCCGACCCCTGATGGGCCGAGCAAGACCAGCGCCTCTCCTTCCTCTACAGCCAGATCAACCTGCTTGAGAACGCACTTGTCCCCATAGGCAAAGTCGAGCCCCTCTAAACGGATGATTTCTGCCACGGAACCACTCGTTGTTGGAGGACATTAGCAAGGGACGTCATGGTCCAGCCGAGCAGACCAATCACAATCATACAGACCAGCATTCCCTCATAGTCTGACACATAGCGGAGCTGCTGAATCCGATCACCGAGGCCGTTCTTGACCCCCACAAGCTCAGCGGCGATGACGCTTGTCCACGCGAGACCGAGCCCCACCCTTAGGCCCTGGGCAATGTGAGGAGCGGCCGCAGGAATCCGAACCCAGAGGAAGGTATCGAGCGGTGATGCCTCGTATGCTTGAGCGACCTCGACATACTCATCAGGACAGGTCGCAAAAGCATGAGCCACCTGGATGAATATCGGAAAGAAGGCACCCAAGAACACGATGAACCATGCGCTCTTATCACCCAGCCCAAACCACAAAATAGCGATGGGAACCCAGGCAATGGGCGGTATTGGCCGCAGCAGCTCGAGGACATCCCGAAAGCCCATTCCGACCCGTCCGAGCGTGCCAGAGAGAGCACCCAGCAGTACGCCCAGAACAGCCGCTACTGCATAGCCAACACCCACTCGCCTCAGACTCGCCTGAGTATTCTTCCACAGTGAGCCATCAGAGATGGCGTCCTGGGCGGCCTCAAGACAAGCAAGCGGACTCGGAAAGATCACCGAGTCCGCGAGGCTGGCCGCTATGTGCCACACCACGAGGGCGGCACACAGGGATATGAGGCGCCGTAGCATCCTCAGTTAGCGCTAGACCGAACCATGGTAGACGTATCAACCGCGGTCTTCAGAATCTTGGCCTCGAGCATGAAGTCTGCCGCCTTCTGAATGTTGGCCTTGTCTGCATCAGACAGGCTCACGCTGATCGGCTTGTCTGCGGCCAGGTTCGGCTCGACGGAGGCTGCCAGGTCGAGAGCCTCGAGAGAGAAGTCCAGCTTTGAAGCTGTCTTGAAGGCCTCGTTGGCCTTGGAGGTATCGCCCTTGTACTGAGCATAGGCCTTCGCCATGCCCTTCATGAACTTCGCGTCCGCGCCCGGGTTGGCCTTCACAAAGTCATCATCCATGACAACAACACTGGTGACGAGGCCCTGAGCGACGGTCCGTACCATGCCGGATGACTCAAGCTGAGCGAAGACTGGATCCCAAGCAGAGCCAGCATGTACCGTGTCCCACTTCTTTGACTTGGCGAGGACAGCGATTTCCTTGATGCCCATGTTGACTGCGTTGATGTCCTTAGTCGGGTCCATACCCGCCGCTGTGACTGCACCGAGGGTCTCACGGTGGGCTGCAGCGCCGAACGGAATGGCGACCGTCTTGCCCTTGAGGTCAGCAACCGTCTTGACGTCACTCTCTGGAGGAACGAATGTTCCCACTCTGTTGTACATCAGACGCCCGATCATTCCCCAGGTCTTGTCTCGATTACAGAGTGCAATCGCAGGCTGATCCGCGGTGAAGAGCACATCAACCTCACCCGCGAGCGCACCCTCATTCAAGGGCGCACCGTAAGAGAAGCCGACAAAGGTTGGCTCAAAGCCCAAGCTCTTGAGAATATCGGACTGCTGAAGAATCACTGAGAGCTGACCCTGGGTCGCCCAGCTGGTCTGCCAGCCGACGCGAATAGGGATGCCTGCGCCTGCTTTTATGTTCTTGGCGACACCCTCCATGGCAGTCTCCGACTTCACTGGAGCGGGTGTTGGCGCTTCGGCTGAAGGCGCGTCACCGCAGCCCATTGCGAACAAAAAGAGTAGATTTGCGAGCTTCATTACAGTCCTTTTTGAAAAAAAAAAAGATATTTTGCAGCATAAACAGCCCATCAGCATGTGGCGAATTTTGTTGTCACGTCGGCCACTAATCGATGATGTACCCGATCAGTCAGCAGTAGATATCCGAACCTCGGTCCCTGCTCGAAGAGGGGTCACATCCACAACTCGACCCACATGCTGGGCCGTCTCGAGCCAGAGCTGGGAGCGAGTACTCCTTGGTGACCGTCGATTGGCCTCTAGCAAGCTCTCAAAGCGTGCCACCTCTCCTGCTGTACGCGCACCACGATCCGCAGCATCCGCCTTTGCCTGCTCGGTTCTCTGTGACGCCTGGCCGCGAACCTCTGGGAGGCGCTTGGAGGCATACCCATCCGCTGCAAGCGCGAGGGTCTCCCGATCTCCACGGGCACTGGAGACATCCTTGAAGGCATCCAGAACCGCGGGCGGTGGAGTAATCTCACGCACCTCTACAGCGTCAACCCGAAGTCCCGTCTGGTGCTGGTCCAGTAAAACCTGAGCTGCAGCTTCTGCCTCAGACTGCAGCTGAGTCCGACCCGTGGTCAAGAGTGTGTCCACGCCCATCGTAGCGACAATGTCCTTGGTCACACTGAACACAACACTGGTGAGCGTTGCCTCAGCCTCAGCGAGACCAAGCTGGTAGGCCACAGGATCAGAGACGTTGTACTGAATGACGAGATCCAGGTCGACCAGGTTGGTGTCCCCGGTGAGCATGCGAACACGCCCAGGCTCCGCACGGCGGACCTCACTCACATCAACAATCTCATGGGACTCAATGGGCCATGGTGCACGGAGGCCAAGACCAGCCGTGAGGCTTCGCTGTACCGCACCAAAGCGGTAGACGACAGCCACATCGCCAGAGTCCACGAGCACCACACTGCTTGTGCAGAGCCCCAGCGCAGCCGCCAGAACGATGAGCTTGGTGAAGCTCACTTCAAGCCCCCAGTGAGTGCGCTGAAGAGTGGTCCCTCAGAATCGACGACAAGCACAGAGCCCTCGTCGAGCAGCGTCTCTGCGGTCTGCAGGCGACGCATAAACATGTAGAACTCGGGATCCTCAGCATAGGCATCAGCGTAGATCTTGGCTGCCGTACCATCGGCGCGAGCACGGATGGCCATGGCCTCTTTCTGTGCCCCTGCTAAGACCTCTGCAGCCTGCCTATCGGCCTCAGCACGAATGGTCGCCGCACGCTCTTCACCTTCTGACCGATATGCATTTGCAATCCGGCTCCGCTCCGCACGCATGCGCTCATAGATAGACTGCTCATTCTGTAGCGGCAGACCTATCTGCTTGAGTCGTATGTCGATGACCTCGATGCCCAGGCGCTGCTGACCGATGCTGGCCACACCCGCCAGGAGTGTCTCCGGGAGCATGTCGACACCACTACCCTCCGTCGTCATAAGATCCGTGAATTCACGATTACCCAGTGTCGCCGCGATCCGGCTCACGACAAGGTCCGAGAGCTGAGTCTCCGCCACTTCCGGTGTGCCAACGGCCTCAAGGAAGCGCTCGGGATCACTCACCCGCCACAGCAAGAAGGCCTCCACGACGAGGTTCTTCTTGTCCCGAGTGAGCACCTCCGCGGGCTCCACACTGAGAAGCTGGGCACGCTTATCGAACCGAACCACCTGATGCAGAGGCCAAGGGAGACGAAGCTTCAAGCCCGGCTCCGTGACCGTCTCAATCGGCTTGCCGAAGAAGGTCACCACCGCGACCTCGCGCGCATCCACTGTGTACATGCTGCCGCCGAGTAAGGCTGCAGCCAAGGCACCTATCAATAAGGGTCGTCTCATCGTCCCTCCGAGTCATTGGGGTCTCGGGGCCAGTGCCCCTCATCATCAAGCCAGACACGAACACCAGCAGGAGCTACCACGAGCCGTGCAGGCCTCAGCCTTTCTTCGGTCATCTCGGCCGCAATCCGCGCGCGGGTCAGCCTTCGCTGGCTCGCTCCGTTCCTGGCTACCAAGCGAAACCATGCGTCGTAGCCGACCGCCTCAGCCTCAATCAGTGTGGCATCACCCTGAGCACCGACGATGCTCGCCAGGGCCTCTCCACGGGTTCTCGGGAGTAAGCCAGCAGCGTACGCCTCTGCCTCGTTGATGCTTGTCTGACGCTCCTCATTTGCGCTGATTACATCCAAGAACGATGCCACCACCGGTGCGGGCACCAGCACCTCTGTGAGGTGAACACCCGAGACAGTGACGCCCAAGCCCGCTGAATCAGCGGCAGCCTGTGTCGCACTCAGCACCTTGGATTCCACAATCTGGCGCCCAGTCGTCAGCAAGGCATCCTGATCAGACCGTGCCACAACCTCGACCAGAGCAGCACGAGAGAGACTCAGCAGTGCCGCCTCTGGATCAGACACACCAAAAGCAAAAGCCTGGGCATCCGCTACCGAGTACCGGACGACCCCTGCAAGACTGATCATCGATGGATCGCCAGTGAGCAGTGTCTGCTCAGCGATACTGAACTGGCGCGAGGCGCCAATATTGACTGTAGTGACAACCTCAATCGGCGGCGGAAGCCTCAATGCAAGACCCGCACCATCCGTCTGGCTGACGGGTTCACCGAGGCGCTCCACAATGCCCACGTGTCCAGCGGGAACCATATGGATCGCACCCAGCAGCCACAGCCCAGCAACCAGCATCAGCGGCCGACGTCCCTGCGTCCAGCGCAGCGCCGGGGCCTCGAGATTATCCATCCCTGGATGAGCAGAGGCCCCCGTCCCAGCGAGTGCCGCGAGCACCGCAATCACACCACAGAGACCAACCAAGAGATTCGCCAACTCAAGCAGTGGTGTCGAGAGACCATGTCCCAGACCAGCAAAGATTAGCCCCAAGGCAAAGGCAGCAAGCACCCACTGAAAGACCGGATGCGCATCACGCACAGTCTCGGGTTCCGCAGCTGACCACCGACGCTCAAAGACCAAGACCGCCAGCAAGACAACAGCAAATCCCACGGTATCGGCAGCACCAAAGCTGCCCGCAGACTGACTGGCTGACCAGGCAACAAGAACACCCAGACATGCGCCCATTCCACGGACTGCGAGGCCAAATCGACCGTCCAGCAGAACAGCAGCGGCAGCAGGACCAAAGCGCGCCAGGAGAGCCAGCCCAAGCAAGGTGACCAGCGGCGCTGTAGACCAACCGCCCTGAATGGCTCCGATGGCACCGATATTCAGCAAGGCCAGTCCAAGACCGGCCCGAAGCAGCCGCGTTCGGTGAACGGCAACATCAGGCAGCTGACCTGTAATATCGCCTTCCGACTCTCCCTCACCACGCTGGGTGACGGCATAGAGCACACCCAGTCCGGCCAAGGCGCCGCCGATCCAGCCGATGGGCGCGAGCACCTCTCCAAAGAGCATGAGCCCGATGAAGGTGACGAACAGTACCTCGCTCAACGAGAGCACTGCAGCCATTCCCGCAGACAAGTGCTTCATACCCAAATTGAGCAGATAGAAAGGCACGTTCGTGCAGAAAACGGCCAGGCCAAGAATCCACAAGAGCGACGATGGCGGCACAGAGAAGCCGCCAGCAAACATCGAGACCATCACGGTGATGAGCGCAGCCACAGTCCACGCCACAAACAGGGTGCCGAGGATGGGCGTCCCCGCACGACGGGTCATGCGAGTCAGGACGAGCACAGCCGCGTAGCCAACGGCAGAGAGCAGCGCGAGCGCATCGCCCAAGAGAAAGCGCGAAGACGCAAAGTGAGACACCTGAAAGATCGACACACCGCTGAGCATCGCCACGCCAAACAAGGCAATGCAGGCGCCGGTCACAGCCCCAGCACCAGACCGCTCCTCGAACAGCCAGTAGGCCAACGGGAAGACCATGACGGGGGCCAAGTTGTGCAAGAAGATCGTGTTTGCCGCAGTGGTGAAGATGTACGCACCCACAAATGTGGTCGAGGCCACAGCCAGAGCGACACCCAGCCAAGCCCCCAGACGCAGCGTCGTCGGATCGGGCCGCAGGGCTGAGACACCGCCCTCACGGAGGACAGCACCGATGGCGAAGACAGCTGCCACGAAGATGGCTCGCCATGTCGCGATGGGGAGGGTGTCCGTAGCCGCACCTCGGGTGAACACCGCCATGAGCGAGAACGCAAACATGGCCGCCACGACGAGCAAAATGGGACGCAGCTTAGGCGTCTCCTCGCTGGACATCGATGTTCCTCCTAAAGACCCCGCGCGCGCGAGGTACGCTCATCCTACCTTGGGCGGGCCCAAACATCGCGAGATGTCTATCGGAGGGTTGAGGCGCACGGGAATCGCGACCAGCCCCTCCACACCGCCCATCAGCGCGCGGTCCGACCCCAGGGCGGCGACGGAAGCCCATTTTATCGAGCACTCACCGCCCAAGAACCGGGCCACCAACCATAAAAAATGCTATTGCGCGCGGTGCAGAACCAGATCGCTACTGCTGCTCTGGCTCTGAGGCATTGAAGTATCCAGACCGGCGCAAAAGCTCCTTGAATTCTGGATCGTGCTGAACCTCGAGGGGAGCCACAGCACCCGAACGGGCTGCACGAAAACCATCCCAGCGCGCCTGTAGCTTCTCCACAACGTCGGGGTGACGGCGAGCAAGGTTGTTCTTCTGGCCTGGATCCGTGTCCAAGTTGAACAGACACTTAAACGGCTCTCCAGGTTTGGGCGGAGGCTCGGGGCGGCCCGCCACACACATCAGCGGCTGCCTCAGCAGCGCCCAAGGTGGCGAGATCACTGCACCACGCATCACGTCTCTCGGGGTCCAACTCACACCGCCCTCGATGAGGGTTGTGCTGCGAACCGTGGCTTCCGGATCTGAAAACACAGGGACAAGACTTCGACCATCTATGCCTGCTGGCGGCACTGCTCCGACGAGCTCGAGAACAGTCGGGAGGAGATCAACATGACTGACAAGCGGCTTGAGCGCCTCAGGGTTGCCGGCAAGGCCGGGCACCCGCATCAACAAGGGGACATGAACGACACCATCAAAGTAGCTGTCGCCATGCAGAAACTCTTGGTGCTCACCCAGCGACTCCCCATGATCAGCAACCACAATCACAATTGTCTTATTGAGCCGACCCGTGCGCTCCAGCGCACCCATGACGGCTGCGATGTCAGCATCAAGACGGGTCATGCTCTCAGCATAGTATCGACGCCATGCCTTCAGACCATCAGGCCCTGCCCGTCGCAGCGTATTCTGGAGCGCATTCGGATCACCGCTCACGCCAACACCCTGCACAGCGGTTCCGCCCGCTACACCTGGGCGCTGACCATCGGATGCTGAGGGGTTCAAGTCATCACCCCACAGCGCACGACCAATACCCGTAGGATCATCAGCCGGGGTCGGCGCCTCAACAACAAAGGGGAAGTGCGCAGTCCGTGTGTGGAACATCGCGAAGAGACGCTGGTCGGATGGCTGAGCCTCAATCCACGACACCATGGGCGCTGCGGACAGTGCTGATCCAGTGGGTCCAGTCGCTACCCGGCCATCGGGGTTATCCGACGGTGCCTCGATAATTTCGAGATGCTGGAAGCCCTTGTCGAGTCCATATTCAGGGCGAAAACCGCTGGCAGCATTGATGGTGAAGCCCGCGGTCGCATAGCCATAGAGGCCCAGCACCTCCGGCAGTGTTGCCACTTCAGCAACGAGTCCTTTGTCCCAGCCGACCACACCTGTTGAGCTCCCAAAGCGACCGGTCAGGATCGCTGTGAGGCTGGCGAGTGTGAAATTGCTGGCGCTATACGCCGAGCCAAAGTGAAACCCTCCGTCTGCCACACGACTGAGGGCTGGGGTGAGGCCGCGATCCTCATACACGTCGACATGATCACGCCGCACCGAGCACATGGTGATCAACACCACATCACAGTCTGAACAGGGTGCATCACTTCCGCGCGCAGCAGATACTGCGGGCGCATCCGCCGACCAAGTTCCTGCCCCACCGCGCACACGAGGGCGGGCCGATGGTGGTGCTGACTGCACAGCATCAGCCCCCGCAGAAGGCTGCGACTGAGACTGCGGCTGCGACTGCTGGTCAACCTGAACAGGCTGGGGACAGCCACCGAGAACAAGCGGAATCAACAAAAAGACAGGGCGCATGACAGCCAGCATATCGCGAGAGTCTGGACCAAGTTCGCTTCGTCGAGTAAAAGGGCCCAATGTTGGTACTTCTACTACCCATTTTAGCCATCAGTCCGGTCACTCGCGCCGCTCCAGTCGATGACTGCCGCACCGCTGCAAATACATGGATGGATGGCCTTGAATCTGAATGTCAGCGCCCGCTGTCTCGCTATCGAAACGCAGCACTGACCGCCTGTGCGGCCATGCCTGAGGATGGATGGGTGCGTGCAACCAAGACTGCACGAAAGGCACTGCTGCGGGACTGTGCACCAGCGGTAGATGGCTTTCCTGGAGTGATGGCTACCCGCGAGGACGGCCGAACCCTGTCCCACTGCAGCGAGCTCATCTTGATGATGCAAGAGCATCCCGCAGATGGACCGACCATCACGACCACGACGATTGGTATCGACACCATGGTGACAGCGGTGGGCGCCGCGATCTTCGCCTGCACCAAGCCCGATCAGATCGCAGCCTGCAGGCTTCCCGCATCAATCCACACACCCGAAGCGGCGCTGCGAGAGCGAATTACTGCCTGTGAGGCCATTCAGGAGCCACCATTCGACACCACAATGCACTCGCTGGTCTCGAACAGCGGACTGACCGCGGTCGATCCAGACACACAGGCGGAGTATCTGCGTGAGCTCGTCAGTGAGCAGATTCGCATAAAAGCTCAGAAAGAAAAAGAGCTGGCGGACTTCCAGGAAGCGAGGGAAGCGGAGGTTGTCCGCGCCCGCGAGCTGGCGGCAAAGTGCATGGTCCTCCCAGGTGAGATGACGGCCATCGAGCAGACCGACACCGCGACGGTCGCATGCAAGGAACTTCTGGCCCTGTGGAAAGGTGCCGATGCCATCAGGGTTGAGCTGGAAGCGCAGGGAGTTCTCGCCGACCACTACCGAACACGGCTGGCTGGCAAGGTCCTCAATGGTGACTCACTGAACGCGGCAGATGAACTCCGTGTGGCGGGTCGGCCAGAGGTCCTCTTGTTGCGGAAGCAAGACCTCATCAACACACAGTTCAAGACGCTCATCTCCACCGACCCTACATCGGCAGAGCAGTTTGTGAACACACACCGTGAGCAGATGACCCCGGAGTGGGTAGCTGAGGCACTCGATCAGATTCTCGCCGCCTCGATGTAGCGCTATACGCGGTACGTGAAGACACTCTTCCCTAAGGAGAGCTTGTCACCCAGCTCGAGAACAGCGAGGTCCGAGACCTTCTGACCATTGACCATAACGGTGAAGAAGATTCCCCCGTCGCGTCGAAGCTCATGGGCTGTCCCATTCCAAGAGATGCTCGCTGAGCCACCCAAGCCGGCACCTTCAAGCTCGAGTCCTCCCTTACCAAACTGGACGCCACCCACACCGATCTTCCAGGTCTCACCAGTCTCAGCCGACTCGACCATCCCATTCTCTTTGACCCGGGCCTGCCGTCGAATCTCTTCGAGTTGATCACGAGAGAGAGAAGTGGTCGCATGAACCGCATTCCCCTCAGTCGCGGTGACCTTCTTGAGAAAGCCCGTGCGCTCATCATCGAGATTGTAGTTCGCGAGCGTCGACTCCGGGTCCTCCACGGTGCGCGCAGGCTTGAACTCATAGGTCAGCAAAAACTTGCCTACCTGAAGCTCATCACCAGGACTCAGCTGGATCTCCTTGACCCGTTGACCGTTGACCTTTGTGCCGTTCTGACTCCCAAGATCTACCAAGACATGGCCATCATCACCGCTGCGATCAACACGCGCATGATGACGACTCACTGAGATATCCGGCAGCAGGAGGTCCGTACCCTTCCCTCGGCCGATGACCACCGAAGGCTGAAGCAGGCGAAAGACCTGCGGCCGCCTTCCTTTTCGTTGAATTACAAGCCTGTAAGACATCTCAGCGCACTTCCTTCTTTGCGTCCTCTGTATTCGATTCGACTTTGGGGGGTGGGGTGAAGTTCTTCCGTTCAATCAAGCCATAGTTTTGGTCTGACTGCATCATCTGGGTCCAGCCCATGACTGCAGTAATCGCGAGCAGGAGCAGTAAAATTACCACATCAAGGTTCCGACTACGACCCTTAGGTACGGTCGGACCTGGAGAGGCCCATGGTGACTGGTCTATCGCCATGGTGTGATCATCGAGGAACATCCCTGAATCCACATTGACCGACATCACAGAGCTATCATCTTCAAAGACCACGCGGCCAGTGAACTCTCCAAAGCCACCCGTCGCTGTCCTTCGGACGAAGTGAAACTGGCGACCAATCGTCTGGCATCCGTCTTGTAATCCCACGCTCACGAGCATCCCCCGTTGATGGTCCGACAGTCAACCGACGCAGGCAACTGTGAAGTGTGATCAATGAGAACTCCTCGGTACAGTTGTGGCGCGTCGGGAGAGCGACGGACGCGATATGGGGTCTACTCAAACCGGAGAACACATGAAATTTTGGCTCCTTCTGGGACTGTTCGGCTGTGAAATGACACCCAACTATGTCGACACCAAGGACATCGAGCAGGCAACTGCACGCAAGACTTGGGCGACGGTATGCAAGGGCCTCGAGATGAAAGAGGACCGAATTCGACGGTATGCAACCGAGCAGCTGTGGAAGAACAAAGCACCTGCCGAAGAGATGGCCTGTATCTGCGAGAACCTCCCAACAGAGGATGGCGGTTTTGATGCAGCCATCGCTGAGGGGCTAATCGGAATGAGCGATGACGCCGTCGTCGGGTGCTTCGCAGAACTGGTCAAGAACCCCGAGATCAAGAAGAGAACAGAGGCTGTCGTTGCGCTCTCGAAGACAGCAGCACCGATTGCTCGCGTCGCACTCGCAGAGATAGCGCAGGCTGATGGCGATCTTGAGGCTCGCATCCGGGCCACTAAGGCCATTGGGGGCGACCCTAAGCACAAGAAAGCACTCGTGAGTCTACTCACCCATGAAGACAACGGCATGCGTGCTGCTGCTGCTGCCGGGCTCGCAGGACACAAAGACAAGTCCATCGTCAGTGCATTGATATCCATGGCAACAGAGGACAAGGACGGGGAGGTCCGAGCCGCAGCCCTGATAGCAGTCAAGGCTTCGGGCTCCTCAAAGGCCCACAAGATGGTCTGTTCAGCCATGCTGGAGGATGATTCCCCAGCAGTTCGCGAGGCCGCTGTTCGCAGCTTCAAGGGGACCCGACGGGACAGTGCCGTAAAGTGCCTGAGAGAGAAGGCATTCAAGGAAGAGACCGAGGCGGGAGTCCGAGATGCACTGCTCGCTGTACTGAAGTCCAGTCCCAATGACAATGCAGCCCTCGTCCTGTGTGATGCGATCCCGTTTTGGATGCGGACCTACGTCAAGGATGACATTCCAGACAAGATCCCAGGCACCATGATCGTCAAGACGCAGAATGACCGCGACTGGGAGCGCTCCTATGAGTGCTTCAAGCGAGCCTACCAACGCTCCTCCGGATACTCGTGCTTTGCCAAGATGCACGTGGGGCTGTGGTTCCGCGAGGTCGGTGGTAAGAACTATGTGCCCAGCTGTCCTGGGTATGAAAACACGGACAAAAAGTAGGACTCATCATGGCTTCTCTTATTGAACTCGCAAAGGATGCTGATAAACGCCGCGCCATCGTCGACGATGCCGTTCGGCTTCTCGATGCCGAGGTCGGCGATAAGCGTGGATTCTCAGGAAAGGCAGTCAAGTTGGCCTTCCGAGCCGTCAAGGGCGTGTCTCCTGGGATGATCCCCATGAGCATCGATGCGCTTCTGGATGATTTCTGTGTGCAGGTCCAGCCATTCTGGGAGGCTGCACAGGCTTCCGGCGGCGGAACTCGCCCGTACTTTCAGACGCATGCGAATGCCATCGCTAACGCTCTGCTGAAGATCACAGATGATCGGTCCCAGCGGAGCACTCAGCGGGTACTCAAGTCCGCCTATGGCAAGCTCAGGGGCCAAGCCGTGAAGCACATCACCGAGTCGATACCGCGACTGGCAGACCTCGTAGAGCGCCACGCCTCCTGACTGGTCTTTGACCGCCAATTCGCTCAAGCTCTGCTATCTTTCGTTCAACTGGAGGCCGCTATGCGCGCTCAAACTCTGACACTTGTAAGCTCTCTTCTCACCCTCTCGCTGGCGCTCGGCTGCGGCAGCAAGGACTCAGCAGACACAGCCTCGGGCGACGCTGATGCCGACGCTGATGCTGATGCCGATGCCGATGCCGATGCCGATGCCGATGCCGATGTCGATGAGTGTGAAGACCAACGTGAAGAGATTGCCTGCGGTGAGGTAGACACATCAAACACCAGCGCCTCTCTACAAGGCCGCTTAGTCGATGAATCTGGCGCCCCCTACGCTGGTGCGACTGTTCAGTTGTGCTCAAGCCTGCAGTGTAAGCCTACTGAGTCTGACGCCGACGGAACCTTCTCTTATTCTGATATTGAAGTCGGCTGCTACGCCATCGATGCACACCACACTGGCGATCACACGGTCAAGATTCTCAGCTTCCTTGAGGTGGCTGACGGTGAGGACAAGGTCCTCTCCGACGACATCGTCCTCTATGAATTTGCGACCGACGACGACTTCACGGGCTCCACCACAATTGATGCTGATGGCCTGAGCCTATCTGCAACAGAAGATGGCTACGATGCACCCTTTGGACACGAGGGCGGCCCCACAGTGTCTGCCGTTCGTGTCGACCCCGCAGAGTCAGGCCTGCCACTCGACACCGTGACTGGCGACGTGGTCGGCATGTGGTACCTCGGCCCGTGGAGCACTGAGCTTGAGCCAGGCTGGGGATTCACAGCGACTGGCCTCGCTGGTGTCAGCGCAGGCGACACCATTCAGGTTCTCTCCGGAGACTACTTTGGATTCGGCTGGGATATCGGCGGCACAGTGACGGCTACTGCAGACGGCGAGGTCACCCTCTCCAACGAAGACTGCAAGGGCATCCACTTCCTCTCGACCCTGCTGCTCGTCAAGCAGTGAGCCTACTCGCGCCGGGCATCTCGGCGCATGAGTTCATCAAAGACAAGCCTCGGCGTCGCCTCTCCTGAGGCCACGTCCAGCACCGCCTTGGTCAGTGGAAGATCAACACCTGCGTCTGCACCGATCGCAACCAGTGCTCGGGTCTCCTCGATGATTCGACCGGCAATCGAGCCGCCGCGCGCAAGGGAGAGGCCTGCAGCGAAACCGGGATGCTCCGGACTCGACGCACAGCTCACGAGGTCACCCACGCCGGCCAGACCCGAGAAGGTCTTCGGGTCTGCACCGAGGGCTTCTCCGAGCCGCGTGGCCTCGGCAATCCCGCGAGTGATGATGACGCCCTTGGCGCCAATTCCATAGTCGACTCCGTCTGCCAGTCCCACGGCAATGGACAAGGCGCCGACGATAGCACCGGCCAGCTCCACACCCCGGAGGTCGGTACTCGTATAGATTCGGCAGTGCTCCGAGTGCAGTGCAGCCTGTGTGACTCGAGTGACTTCCTCAAATTCACTGGCGACGACAAGTGCAGTGGGTCGTCCCGCCACAACCTCAGCGGCAAGAGCGGGTCCGGCGAGCGCACCCACCCGTCGACACGGTGTGTGATCAAGCACAAAATCGGACATCCATCCGCCCTGATGGGGCTCGAGCCCACGGGATGCGAAGACAAGCCGTGAGGCAGCATCTGGAGCCGCAGCCCGAATGGCATCGGCAACACTATCAGAGGGCACAGCGACAATGAGGAGATCCGACTCTCTCGCCAGGGCATCAATGTTTGGCGTCCCTGGAAAGCCTGTGGGCCGTGTGCCGCGAAATCCGATGCGAGGCTGGTGTCCAGCACCCGCGACCAGAGTTGCCAGCGCCTTACCCCACGCACCACCACCGATAATACCAATATTCATAGCCCTATCCCTGCTGTAGATCTGAAGGGCTCAAGAGCCCAGTCAAGCGATTCCCGTAGTACAGCGCCAGCTTCGGATCAACCAAGACCCTCCAGTCCTCAAAGCTCAGCGCACGCCGTGAGTGGTAGGCCTCGAAGGTGCTCACAGCTTGCCTGAGAATCTCCTCCGCCCGGGCAGGCCCAACAGGCAGGAGTGCCTGACACAGCCCCTGCTTGACCAGCGCATCAACGCGGGCAGCGCCATTCTCAATCGCCCGAATCAGCTCAGTACGATCGACCCAGCGCTCAAATGGCGCCAGCAATGCCCGGTTGTAGGTATCGAGGTGAGGATAGCGCTCACCTAAGCAGTGCCAGCCCGCGAAGGCTGCAAGCTGAGACGGCAACACGACACAGTCACGTTGGTACGCATCAACGATCGCTGCAGCGAGGTGATTGGTGTAGACACGGTCGCGCTGAGCATCCTCGACGAGCGTGCCCGTCCGCTCACTCACATAGAGCTTTCGGTCGAAAGCTTTTCCCTCGCCATCGAGGGACTGACCTTCTGTGTTGACCGGATTTCCGAGCACATCAAGTGGCGTACCAAAGCGCACGACGACGCTGGCGTCAAGGTCCATCAGCCGCTTGGCAAACTTGAGCACGGTCGTTGGTCGTGAGAATTCATCGTCTGAGATGATGTACCGAGCCTTACCCTCTGCAGCGAGCGCATCCTCAATGAGTGTCTCTGCCTCCAAAACAAGCGAACAACTCAGGGTCACGGGCACCACCAGGACCTCAGGACTGACCCTGTCTGCTACCAGCCCCTCCTGCCAGGCCTGTATGCCTGTTCCCAGCAATCCTCGCTTTATCGATGTCTCTATTCGGCCCGACCTCGAGCGCGTACCACCTGGATAGAACAAGGAGTGGGCGCCGCGGCCAATGAGCTCGGCAGAGTAGGCCTTGAGTACGTCCTTATAGAGTCTGTGGCGCTTGCGTCGATCCACAGTGTACGCACCCAGTCTCGACATAAAGAAGCCCATCATTGGGTTGGTGAAGAGATTCAGCCCTGCGCCATAGGTGCAAGGAGGCAGGCCTGCGAGGTGGAGCGCGTAGCCAATCAGCGGACTGTCGAGGTTTGAGAGATGGGTAGGCGCAACAACCAAGGTATGGGTCTTTGACAGCGCGCGAAGCTGCTCGGTTGGGCCCTGAACCACCACCCGCTCAGCCTTGTCCAGCTCCGGCCAGATCCATGCTCCCCCCTCTGAGGGTGCAAGCAATCGCTTGAGTGCTGCTGGCGCGAGCCGCATGGCCGCCCCAAAGGTGAGCTCACTGAATCGATTGTGAACCTCGTGACTATAGGAGCGAACCAGGCGTGCCGCGGCCTTGCGCATCGCCTCCGTTCCCTCTGCTAAAGACCGAGCAAGACCCTCAATCCTCTCTCGCTCCTTGGACTCCACAGGGTCCTTGTCTCGCGCAAATCGCTGACGCTCCAGGTAGACAGTGTCCGACAAATAGGAGACCAGCGCGGCCTCATCGAGGCCCTCCAGCTGCGCGTCTATGCGAGCAATGAGCGCCTTGTCGATGCTTCGGTGACTCGGATTGATAAGCGTATGTGTCGCCACAGTGAAACCTCAATAGAGTAATAAGCCCAGGTCTTGCCATGGGTCTGCTCGCGTTTATTTGTCTCATGTTCGGGCCACGTTTTGGGCCTTCACTGAGGTTTTTTTGATTGTCCGTCGTTCAATCTTGAGATGCATCGCCCCAATTGTCTTGGCGGCACTCATGGGCTGCGGCGGTATCGGGCTCGACCCCTACGATACAGGGGTGATGGAATCCACACTGGTTATCGATCCAAGCGGAACGATTGACTTTGGAACCTACAATGTGAACACGGTTCGTCCAGCGCGAAAGGACGTTGTCCTCTACGCCGACGGTGGAACGCACCTGGCCATCATTGATGTCTTTCTTCAGGACAATGCAGCAGGTACGTTCAAGCTCCCAGACACCCTCCCGCTGCCGATCCGACTCGCACCCGAGGGCAACTTCCCAATCTTGCTTCGGTTCAACCCTGATGACCCGATCACCTACTACGGTGAGCTCTCCATCCTCTACGACGATGGAACGGCGGAGGGAGCGGTCATCACACGCCCGCTGCAAGGAATGGGCTGTGTAGCGACGGGCAGCTCCACCGACTGTTGAGCCAGTGACCTGACACTACGTCAGACGCGCTCAGCCATGACCATGTGCTCAATGCGTATCGACTCTCTCGCATGATCAGGTCGATCTGCACTCGCCCGCGCCACCATCGTCAGGCCTGCAGCCTGAAGGGACTCGACTGTCGGCCCGAGCGCATCGACCATCCGATCTCCGACCAGGCCGTCACCCACCACAATCACCATGCGCCCGTGGGGCGCCAGACAGTCAGCCTGTGTACCTATCCAGGCCTGGGTATCCTCGCGCCAGCGCTTGAGGGCATCCTTGCGGCCCTGTGCTCGGAAAGAGCGTCGAGAGCCCACTTCTGCTCCTGAGCCTGGACCAAGATCAAGATCGAGCCAGGCGGCGCGCAGTTGCTGCATCGGGAGGTAGTCATAGACGCCAGGATAAGGCGGCGAGGTCAGCACCAGACCACAGTCGCGCGCGGGGGTATCAAAGCGGGCATCGCCGAGCTGAACCCCTGGCCGAGGCCCATCGGGCATCGTCTCCAGCCAGCGACCGAGCTCTCGGGCCTTCTTGTGAAAGAGGATCGCTGTTGTCCCGGGGGCACGGTGGTGAGTCTCGCGGCGGTTCTGGGTGTCGCTCTTTCTGTAGCTGCACTTCACGATAATACAGGAGAGAAGTGCCCTCAGCAGGGGCTGAACCTCTGGCTTGGCCAACTCAATCCCGTCCCGAATCCGACCCAATTCTTGAGCAACGTGAGGCTGAAACCAGCGCTCTGCGAGCTCGGGAACCTCAACATCCACCCGCAGGCGTGCGGCCTCTGTGATCTTTCGTGCTGCACTGCGCATCGGACTCGCGAGTGACTTGTCAGCGGTTCGCGCTGAGGACACCAACAGGGCAATGGGGCTGAGGTCGGTGCCCGTGGTCTCGCGACCTGCAAGCTGGCCCTCGACGAGCACCGTGCCGCCACCGCAGAATGGGTCGTGGACTGGTCCTGGACACGCAGCGATAACGGCAGCTGCAGCATCAGGATGCATCCGTGCCGGGTAGGCATGAAAGCCGTGGGTCGCCCGCTCGACAGCACCATCCATCACCAGCGTCTCCGCGAGCAACTTACTCAGGGCCTCATCACCTGCTCGGCGCACCGAGCTCGCGATGGGCGGTCCAGCTTGACGTCTTCCCATTCCGTCGGCCTATCGCACCAAGAGGCGAAAGTCTCGCACGTGGGCAAAGCCAACCGCCCGATAGCACGCGAGAGCAGCCTCATTATCCTCGCGCACATGCAGGGTCACCCGCTCAGATGACTGAAGCAAAGCGCTCATTAGACCCCGTGTTCCAGCCTGTCCGATACCCAGACCACGAAGCCTTGGCGGCACCCAGATACCGCCCACTTGCGAACCCAAGGCCCCGAAGGTCCCCACCTTGGCCCGAAAACAGAGCTCGTCTGACTGACGAGCAACGTACTCGGCACCACTGCAGATACTTGCTGCCACCTGAGCATCAAAGTCTGCTCCCACCTCAACTGCGGGGTCGAGACCCAGATCTTCAATCAAGAGCTGGCGTGCCGCCGCTCGAACCCAGCCATGCTCCATCATCTCAGCGGGCTTCACACTCAGCTTAGGCCCGGGTAAGATCTCGGTCGCTTCCAGCAAAAGCTGCCGTGTCTTTAGTCTCGGGACGGGATCGCCAAGGCCAGACCACAGACCATCGGTCGCTGTTCGCTCACCGACCGCCCACCGCACACCACCCCGACCGGCGGCAACCCGACCGAGCATGTGAGCTCCCTCGGGTTGCCCCGAACAGACAGCGAGACCGAAGCCTTGGTCGGGCAGATGGTCGCCAAGATAGACCGCAGCAACCAAGGCTCCGCCCGCATCATGGACTCCCCACCACTCAGCGATAGCGGACTGCTCGATGCCCGAGCGCTCCAGTACACCAAGACCAAAGACATTGGTCACCAGGTCAGCCTTGAGAAAGGCTTCCAGCTTAGCGGTGTGGGTTGAGTCAAGTTGAGTGGCGGACACGGCAGGACAAATGATAGCAAGGCTCTCGAGGTCAACATGAAGATTCATTCCGAGAGCCGCATTCATCACCCGCTTGAGCTTGTCTACACGTGCTACAGGGACCAGCTTCCGCAGATCGCACCCTACACGCCTGACATACGCGAGATCATCGTGAACAGTCGCGAAGATCTGGAGCAGGGGCCCAAGCTGCACAACATCTGGGTCGCTGATCGGGAGATCCCGAAGGTAGCCCAGGGCATCATCAAGCCTGAGATGTTGCGATGGGATGACTTCGCGGAGTGGAACAACGAAGCCAGACACGTAGACTGGACACTGAACATCCCAGCATTTCCCAACCAAGTCGCGTGCTCGGGACGCAATGCATTCTTCGCTGATGGGCCCAATGCCACTCGCGTCGTGCTGACAGGAGATCTTCAGATCAACGTCAAGAATGTACCCGGTGTTCCTCGTCTCTTGGCCGGACGACTCGCTCCCAAGATCGAGGCCTTCATCGTGAAGCTCATCACACCAAACCTAGAGAAAGTGAACCACAGCCTTGAGCGCTTTCTCGATGAAAATGGTCCCTCCAACACCTGAACTAAACGAAGTTTCTGTGTGTCCATCCGTCCGGTGCTACGCTCCTATTTCTGAGGTAAAAAATGATTCCACTTCTCCTGACTTCTCTCGCCTTCGCTCAAGACTCTGGTCTCGACACACAGAGCTCAATGCCCGCCACAGATGTGGAGACTCTGGCACCTGAGGTGCTGAGCAAGCGTGGACAAAAGAACCGTGGACGCCGCGGGAAGCAGGCCAAGCCAGACTGGAAGCATCGCTTCTATGCGCGCCCCCTGGTGAGCGGCAGCACCTACACAGATGGTGCAGGAAACACGACAACAGCCGTGGGTCTAGGTGGTGAGGGTGGCATTCGCTACCGTCAGGTCAATCAGCCCTTCCCAAGGCTACGAGGCCGCACGCGGGTCACAGGACAGTACATCGTCTCCACCAACGCCAACGGTATGGAGGTCAAGGTCGGATCGTTCATGGGACCAGTCTGGGAGTACCTGGGACTCGAGTCTGGACTCGACATCAGCTGGGACCGCTACGAGTGGGATGGCGTGCCGATGGAAGCAACCGTCGGCTACGGCATTCCATTCATCGCAACAACCGGCGTCAGCATCGTCACTGTCTACGCTGGCTTTCAGCCGACCTTTCTCAGCAACGAGACACGGCGCGTTGACTGGTCTGAGACAGATGAGTTTGGCTTCGGTCACCAGTTCTCAACCTTCGCAGGCATCTCCTTGGCCATCGACGACATGAACATCGGACTCGGCTACACCCGAACAGTCTCCGCAGCCGGAGGCGTTGCAGGCGTCCAGCAGGGCTACGGCATCACCCTCGGGTTTCGTGGATAGTACGACCGTCGGCTGAGGTCAGGCGAGGACTTCCATGCCTGCATCGCTGTCGCCGCCTGAAGGGTTGGTCAGCATCTCCATCGCGGTCTCTGCGCTGCGCTTGAACTCATCCAATGACTTCAGGCGGGAGAATGCACGCGCCATGTACCGAGGACGGTAGTAAAACCGCAGATAGGCCAGACGAACCCAGCGCTGAATCTCTTCATCGCTCATATTGCACATCGGGCGTGGAATGTCGTCGTCGACGCCAGCCACGATGTGCTCACGCCAGTAGTCCCGGCCGGTCTCCTTGAGCAGCAAGGTATACATCTCAGTTGCCGGCATTGGGGTGACCTTAGAGAACTGAGCGTAGTCGAGGTCGAGGGAAAGCGAGAGCCGAATCGTCTGCCGAATCGTGGCCTCAGTCTCGTAGGGATTACCGACCATAAAGTATCCGAACGTATGGATACCGTTTGCCCGAGTCCGGCTGATGACGTCGTGGTACATCTCAAGGCTGGTGCTCTTCTTCAGCGTCGCCAGGATCTCGCGGTTACCGCTCTCAATACCGTAGTAGATACGACTGCAGCCAGCGCTCTTCATCGCCTTCAGGACGTCGTCCGTGATGCAGTCCACCCGGGTCCGTGCGGCCCAGACAATGTCCAGCTTTCGACGCTTGATCTCATCACAGATGGCGATGACCCGGTCTTTTCGGATGGTGAAGCTGGAGTCAAAGAAGTCGAACTCGCGGATTCCGTACTCTCGATTGCTCAGCTCGAGCTCATCGACGACATTCATCGGACTTCGTGCCCGGAAGGGCTTGGAGCCTTGCTCGCAGAAGATGCACTTATAAGGGCAGCCCCTGCTGGTGATAAAGCAGCTGAAATTCTTATACTTCGAGATGAACGAGAAGTAGAGACTGTTGTCGAGCAGGTGGCGCGCAGGGAACGGTGCGGCGTCCACATCGCAGTCTGGCGCCTTCGGCGTCACGACGATCTCATCGTTGGGCTGCCGGTAAGCAATACCTGCAACGCGCGAGAGATCACCACCGGTCACCAGAGCCTCGAGCATGGACGGGAGTGCCTGCTCGGCCTCTCCAGTCACGGCATAGTCGATGACCGAGTATCCGAGAGTCTCTCGTGGATAGATCGAGAGGTGGACTCCACCGACAATCGTGGGGACATCAATGGTCTCTCGGATGGCCTTGATCCACTCCATGGTCTGGAAAAACAAGTACGTGGTTATCGTATAGCCCACGTAGTCCGGGCCGAATGCAGCGAGCCGTGTAACGGTTTCCTCGAGGGTGAGTTCTTCGGCGTGGGCATCAATAAAGAGGACCTCGCATCCTGCACGCTCGAGAATGCCCGCGACGTACAGCAGTGAAAGAGACGGGAAGATTCCGTAGTTTTCTTTGACTGTCTTGATCCCTGGTTCGTTCCGTACGGGTCCGTACGGGGGATACACAAGGGCGACTTTGACACCGTCAGTGGCTGGCATTCTGCACTCCGTACACTGAGTGTACCTTGGACAAGAGGGGGATGACAGAGCCATGTCCAGGTTTCCTGTAGTACGCTCCGATTGTGCGCTGGTCTTCTCTCTTTATTCTCTGGTTGATCGCAGGTGCCTACCTGACTTGGTGGGTGGGTGCGAACCCCCTCCCAGATGGCTTCCAGAACGAGTATCTGCTCGTCGGCAATGCTCTGGATCTGTGGGGTGCGCTGACATCGGGCGATGTCTGGCACATGCGCTGGTATATGTACACCGGCTATTGGCCCTGGGGCCTATACGCTGCCCCGTGGCCATTCATGGCCATCCTCGGGCCCACCAGGCTGGCCCTTATAATGGGCAACTTGATTCATCTTGCTGTTCTGCTCGTGGCCATGAAGAGTCTCGGGCGCACACTCGGCGGAAAGTGGGCGCCCCTCCTCGTCTGTCTGTGTCCAGGTATCTTCGGCAGCCTCGTCCGATTCGAGCCCAACCTCGCAGCGATCGCCTGGACCGGCGCTGGTCTGGCCGCACTGATCGCCAGTCAAGGGCTAAGAAACCGGCGCATGGTCTGGCTCTTTGGTGCCTGTCTCGGCCTTGGCTTGATGATGGACAGACTCAGTGTTGCCTTCTTCTTGCTTCCAGCACTGATGCCCGCACTGTGGGGCGCGGGAAGACGCGAGCTAATCAACATTGCTCAAGGACTCGGCATCACCTTCCTGCTCACGGGGGCATACTATCGAGAGTTCTTCAATCGCCACAGTCACGAGCTTCTGAGTCAAGCCAATACAGGTGAAATCGACAGCGCAGGGGTCATGACAGAGCTCCCGGCACTCATCGAGTGGGCCTACTACCCACTCACACTCATCGACTCTCAGGCCGGTGCGGTCCTCGGCACCGTGATGCTCTTGGGTCTGTTCCAGCGGCGCACACGATCAACCATGATTCTGTGGGCCGCCATCGGGGGTGGTGTCGGCTTCTTCACCGTCATCAGCAAGAACCAAGTCTTCTACACACTTCCCATCTTGGCTCCGCTAGCGGCACTTGCCGCCTCAAAGCCGAGACTGGCGCTGATAGGAATTGCAGGCGGTATATGGTCCTTTGCAGGGGTCGGCGTGGGCGTGATTGACGGTGGGCCATGGCTCAAAGAGGCTTGGGTGAGTCCACGACACACACTGGCAAGACCGCCCATCGGTCTCGGTGTTGAGCTCAATCCAGCCCTAAACCTTCTGGCCACATCGGACGGCTCCGCCCCAGCGCATGTCGCCGTGCTCTCTGAGGATCACAAGCTGTTCGAGGGCTTCCTGCTGCTGTCTGTTCGTGAGCGCTGGCCTGAGACGCCTGCACGCGGCGTCGTAATGGACCCTCACGGAACTTTCGAGATGTTCCACGAGATCGATGCCTTGCTGTGGGTAGGTAAAGCTGGCCAACCCTGGCCATCAGCTGCGGACATCGAGGCACAGATGCGCGAGGACCACATTGACCCCGACTCCATGCCTCCCGCTCCACGCGTGGTCGAGGCACAGCAAGATGCCTTCGAGGAGTATGGACGCTGGCCTACCGACAGCGGTCGGGAACTCGTGGTGTTTAGGCGGCGGTAGATCGGTGCTGACTGGGCTACACTGCGCCCGACGGAGACAGTATGCTCAGCGAAGCCCGACCGGCAGCCACAGTCATCATCCTTCGAGAGTCTGAGTCAGGACCTGAAGTTCTGATGCTCAAGCGTTCGGGGCGAGCAGGCTTCTTTCCCAATGCGTGGGTGTTTCCTGGTGGACGGGTCGATGATGATGATGCTGAACTCCAGACTAGGGGCATGGCGCTCGGACTCGCCGGGCCTGACCTCGCTTTTGGGGTGGCAGCCATCAGGGAGACCTTTGAAGAGGCCGGGGTCTGGCTTGGTGACGGAACACCACCACCGGGCCTACGTGATGCGCTCAACCAGCACCAGACCACCCTCGCCTCTGCGCCAGGACTCGTCGCCGATCTCGGCAGGCTGGCCCTGTGGGCATGGTGGATCACGCCGGAGAATGAACCCAAGCGCTACGACACACGCTTCTTTGTCGCATTGCTGAGCCAAGACGAAGATGCTCAGGCAACCTGCGACCAACAAGAGACCGTAGAGCATCGATGGATAAGACCTGTGGATGCCGTCAATGCTGCGGAGGCGGGTGAGTTCTTCCTCGCCCCGCCAACCTACCTGACCCTCTGCGAGCTCTCCGACTGCCCAACCGGACTCGAGGTGATGCACAAGGCAATGGGACGCACAGTGCACCCGATCATGCCCAAGCTCGACATCGCTGATGGACAGTGGACCGTCGTGCTTCCAGGTGACCCGAGCTACCCAACACCACATCCTGTCGACGGACCCACAAAGGTCGAATTCAGGGAGGGCAGATGGTGGCGTTCTTAGCCACAGCACTCCTTGCTGGTGCGGTCAATGCCGCACCACATCGGAACCCTATGGGCCAGCGAGTCGCGCTCACAGAAGCTCAAGGGAGACACTCCGACACCCTCATCATCAAGCTCGCTGAGGGCCAAGATCTTGTCTTCGAGGCGGGACGACTGAGCGGCTCACCCGATCAGCTACACGCACTTCTGACCGGCGCGAAGCCTCTCTTTCAGAGATCGCGGACAGCCCTCTCCGCCGACCGAGCACGGTCCGACCCGGAAGCGAAGCTCGCAGACCTAAGCCTCTACCTTAGACTCCAAATCAACGATGCCGAGTCACAGCTGCCAGCACTGCTGGCAGATCCCAGAATTGAGACGGCCTATCTCGCACCCGAACATGTCCCGCCACCTGGAGACATCGCACCGACAACACCACTGTTCGAGGACGAGCAGTCCTACAGTGAGGCTGGTCCACATGGCTTCGGTTTTGACATCGCCAGCCGGTGGCCTGGAGGTACGGGCAGCAACATCTGGATCGGCAACATTGAGTACAGCTTTGATCCCAGCCACGAGGCCTTCAATGAGATTGAAGTACTCGAGTTGGGCCACCCGACTGACCTATACAGCTTCCACGGAAACGGGGTCTTTGGGATCATGGCCAGCCCAGCGGACGACTACGGAGTGACTGGACTCGTACCGGGCGCCCAGTTTGCGATTGTGTCTCCGTTCTCAGGGCCTGATGTGTACAACGTGGCGGATGCAATCAATGTGGCGACGAGCGCACTTGAGCCCGGTGACGTCCTACTCATAGAGCAACAAGGCTGGGTGTTCGACACCTTTACACCCGTAGAGATCTACCCCGATATATTTGATGCTATCGCCCAAGCTGTAGCCCTCGGCATTGTCGTCATCGAGCCTGCAGGCAACGGCGGGTGTGATCTGGAAGACCCCGTCTGGGAGGGTTGGTTTGACCGCAGCTTGCGGGACAGCGGAGCCATCATGGTCGGCGGCGGAGCCTCTCCGCTGAGCGGTCTACCAGCACGGTCGTGGTATCCAGATGGCAGCTGCTTTGGTGACCGAGTCGATGTCCAGGGTTGGTTCGACAGCATCGTCACGGCATCGGCGGGTGACGGCGCCCCAAGCTTCGTAGACTTGTTCTATCCAGACATGGATGGTCAGCAGGCCTACACGGCAAACTTTGGAGGGACGAGTGGCGCCGCTCCACTGGTCGCATCAATCGCCGCAGCCATGAACGCTATGGCGATTGAGACCAGAGGCGCGCCGTTCTTACCAATGGACCTCCGCGCAGCCATGATCTCCACCGGACACCCACAGCCAGATGCTGAGACCCACCCGATAGGCCCACAGCCAGATCTCCGGCGCTTGATGCGGATCTGGGGGATTCGCTGAACCAAGCGCTATTGATTTCCTGCAGCGGCCTTGAGTAGCGCTCGCTGGTCGACATCGAGCTCCATTGCTATCGCCATCCCCTCGTCAGTCACCGCTACAGAGTGCCCGATGGTCTCTACGGACTGACCATCAGCGAGCTGAATTTTAACGTTGAGCGGGCGATAGAGTTCACTGAGATCCGGGTGCTCAATGGTGACCGCACTGGTGTGGAGTGTGCGCTCAAAGTCAGCGATAAACGACTCATTTGAGAGGTAGATTATCGTGATCTCAATAGGCTCAGCGTCGGTATTGACGACGACGATGGGCGGTGACGGCAGGTCCAGTGCCGCCGGCGCTGCATGGGTCGTGGGAGCAGGCATGGCGCCCGCTTGCACTGGCACGGCAGCGTCATCATTATCGACGGTCACTGTAGAACGCGGCATCCACGCCGGTTCATCGGCATCTTCGACCTCTATTTCCTCTTCAGGAACTTCTTCCTCCTCGGGCTCTAAGTCAACAGTGGCAAATCCAGCATCGTTGAGTGGGACCGCAGCACCCAGACCACCCGAGCCAATCTGAGGCTGCTCGACACGATTAGCCTTGAGCTGCTCATGCATCTGCGCACGCTCTTCTTTGTCCGGTGTCGACTCTTGCTCACTGGTCAGACCAAAGTCTGGAACGGGGGCTTCTTTTGTCTGCGAAAAGGCTGAGCGTCGCTTATTCATCCGCTCCAGCACAGCTTTGGCCTCGGTCTCAGACAGGCCACGCATCATCTGACCGGACATCTGCTCCTTCAGCAGCGTCGGGTCACGCTCGAGATGCCTCGAGACACCCCCAGTCGCAAGATCTCTCCGCCACCCGTCAAAGGTGGCGCGATCGCCATCCGGCATGGCTATAATTTTCGCCTGGTAGCGTGGGGTGCCGCCGCGTTGAGGCAGAGCGCGCTCAATCCTGACTGTTCCCATCACTGTGCTCTCGATACCTGAGAGTTCCATCCGAAACGGACACTCAATTCCCTTGGGAATCTTCAGCTCCATCTCAAAAGTCACCCGATCAGAGCCGACCTGCAGCGTCGCACCAAAGCGCAGCCCTACGGGGCTCTGGAGTGCAAACATGAGTTGTTGGGAGTCCACTATTGATTCATCTCGTATTTAAAATATACGCGACAAACCTATGCTTTTACCAGCAGGACCCGATCTTAAACCACAAAATCCGTGCCGCCACAATTTGGCCTATATCAAGAAAACAACCGCGACCGACGACGATTCATGACTACGACAAACAGACCACTCAGCACCCAAAATAAATTTGGCTTTGTCTTGGTGGAGGGCACCACCATGCAGCCGGTGACCGGCGCCTCTATAGACTGCTCACCAGTCGTGAGGATCGCTGCAGCGGCAAGGGTGACCGACACATAGGCGACATCCATGGGGAGCCGACTCCGGTTGATGCTGGCTATCGAGCCGTAGACATGAGTACCTGGCTCAAGCCCGCTGATCGTAGTCGCATCGAGCCACAGCTCAGCCTGGGCCTCATCGACCTCCAACACCGCGTCATAGCGCACAGGAACCGCATGATGAAGACCCAGCCCCTCTACCCGCATCGTGTCGTGCTCTACGGGCTCATTTAGACGAATGTATATGGCAAGTCCTGTACCCGCGCCCGAGCCAGAGAAGTCCGAGACTTTGAGCCTCAGCTGGTCGGCTTCTGGTGGTAGATAGTGACGAAACTGGACCCCGCCAGCGACCCGCTCATACTCGCCGCTCAGACCATAGTTAATGAGCGTGCTCTTCATCGCTGGGGTCACCGAGAGATCAATAATCCTCTCGCAGTCAAGCATTCCTGAGTCCTCGACATGCTCAACAACTGCTGTGTGTGCGTCCTGACTGATGAGCGCTTGCTCATGGAGATCCGTGGCGGCATCTATGAGTGACTGACCAGCGTCGGGCCAGTTGGTGCTGTTCGACCAACCCGCCACAGCAGAGATGAGAAGCTGTGCCATTAAATCTTGACCGATCCGTGCATCGTCGATCATTCGCCAGGTGGTCGAGCCCCAGATCTGACCGCTACGGTGAACCTGACTCTGGAGATCGCTGGGGCAGCTGCGCTCAGGCTCAAAGTCACGGATTCCACGCTCCCAACGGCTCGAGCGTGCCATCGACTCGGCCAACACCGGGTCGGGATTGTGAATCATGGCAAAGGTATCGGCAACCCCTTCATTGAGGGCACCCGGTGTCCAGTCCAGGCCGAGTGAATCCGCCTGCATCCACATGCTGCCAGCCAGTCGCCGTACGAGTGCGTGCCCGAACTCGTGGTAGACCACATCGCTGTCGTAGCCCAGGTTGTAGCCGTCATCAGAGATTCCAAAGCTGAGATCTCGGACACCGTCGTCGTTGAAGTCTCCAAAGAAAGCATTGGTGAGCGGAAAGTTAGTGAACAACTGAATGGGCTGAGCAAGCCTCAGACCGAACTCCGTCGCAGCCCAGCGAGAGATCTTGTCGACATGGTAGTAGACCTGCCCCTCTGCGAAGGGGTCATCAAGCTCTCCTTCATTCGGTACATACAGGTGGTCACCCAGCGGCGTCGCCTTGGATTCTGCAGACCACTCGAGACATGTACGAGAGCCGAACGGGCGGGGATCGATGTCCCAGTCCACACAGGTGGTCGCAAACGCGAACTGGCCGGAGAGGGTGAGGTCGTCAGTGAGACCTTGCAGCTCCGCTCTCGAGAGCTCGGCGGACACAGGGTCTGGATCGTAGACATTTGCGGAAGCTGACCATGACTCCGCTGCTGCATGAAACACCCTTCCATCGTGGGCATCGACCCGCACTGACCACACTGAGCCCGCAGCTCGAACCTGAAACCTCCAGGCCAAGCGTGTCCGATGCACATCGGGGAACAGGACGAGTGTTCCACGATCCTGAGGCTCTACTCCCCACCCCAGCTCCACTTCTTCTGCAGCCACTTCTGCTGAGACAGTGGGCTCTAGAGCCGCCAAAGGAACTGCAGGAAACACACGGCTCGTGCGTACTTCACGGCCCACGATATCGAGCCTCCGAACCTGGCGAGGACCCTCCAGAGGAATACCTCCGACGGATGCACGCTCATGAACGATGGTTCCACCAGCCCAGTGAAGGTCTTGCTGGTCGACCTTCCACTCCGGCAGACCCGCAGCAGCTACGGCTGAGACAATGAACCAAGGTGTCATCGGGCCACTTTAGCCGGACCCACCCCTGAGCGCAGGTTGTGCCTTCCCGCTGCAGAGAAAAAGCTCAACTCGCGAAGGTCAGCACGTAGACCGTAGAGGTCGTGTAGTAGCCGTCAAACGGCGCCGAGCTGGTGCCGACTCCATCGAGAGGCTCATCAGTCGGCGAGAAGTGTGTTCCTTCAGTGAAGGGAATGACCTGAAAGGTTCCCCAACGATTCAGTGTAGAGACACCTGCAGCATCCCACTCCAGATAGGAGATTCCTTGTGTACTATCGGGAGCTGAGAGGCCTATCTCCTCCAGATCATCGACGTACTCATCGACCATCGGACCCCAGCCAAAACCCCACGAGTACAGATCTACCCAGTCATCCACCTTATCGACACCGAGGAGAGCGGCGACATCGTCGCATGCGCCCTCGTACCGCGCAGTTGCGATGCCTGTATCCACTCGCCATGACCAGTCCGTGTAGCCCTCCCAGTCGGGGTAGGCTGTGAAGTCTGCGGTCACCACAGCGTCATCGATCGCGTCGTAGCGGGCATAGCAGACATAGTCTGTGCTGCCCGTGGTGTGGTCTGCGGAGTCGACAAAAGCAAAGGTGAACTGTGGGGTGAAGTCCACAACCTCACCGGTCTCAGAGTCGTAGGTTCCCGTCGTGGGCTCTCCGGCCAGGTACAGCCCATTCCAGAGGATGTAGAGGACGTCGAGGTCGACCACGCCGTCACCTACCGGAGCAGGAGGGTCTCCTGTGTCATCGGCATCAGCATCGGCATCGGAGTCAGCGTCTGAGTCCGCATCAGCGTCGGCGTCAGCGTCGGCGTCAGCGTCGGCATCAGCATCAGCGTCGGCGTCCGAGTCGGCATCCGAGTCCGAGTCCGCATCCGAGTCGGCGTCGGCATCGGCATCGGCATCGGCATCGGCATCGGCGTCGGCGTCGGCGTCGGCATCGGCGTCGGCGTCGGCATCGGCGTCGGCATCGGCGTCCCCGCTTGCCGTGTCATCCGCGTCGACGTCGGCGCTGGCGGTGTCATCCGTATCCGCATCGGCATCCGCATCCGCATCCGCATCCGCATCCGCATCCGCATCCGCATCCGCATCCGCATCGGCGTCCATGTCGACATCGGCGGCTTGCTCGACCTCATCCTTGATGTCACCGCAACCAATCACAGCCAACAATATCCACAACCGCATCTCAACTCCTATCGGCTCAAAAGCCTTTGTAGAAGCACCCTACCCGGCCGTCCAAGGATCTGCGAGGACTCTTCGTTAGTCCGGAACGGGCGCCAGCGTGACCATGCTGTAGCCGACCGCTACACCGGGACCTGGATTTACATAGCTGTGGCGCTGATCTCCACGAAACACAACCACATCACCAGCCTCCAGTTCGTAGGTCTCTCCTGCGATGACCAACTCAATCTGCCCCCGCTCGCAGGTGAGGTACTCCCGAGTCCCTCGGGAATGCGGGATACCCACAAGATGGGAACCAGCGGGGATCTCCATGCGCTCCATATCCAGGCCCCGGATTGGATCCGGGAGGAGCTTTCGCACATGTACTGATCCCCGCTGGCGTTGGGGAAGCTGCCCTGAGCTGAAGTGTCGAGCTGAGGACCGTGGGGGCGCCACGAGCTCCTCAATCAACACCTGCAGCGCGCTCGCCAAGCGCATCAAGACAGACAACGTGGGATTGGCCGATCCGGACTCCAGATGGGCCAATGTTGGGCGGGGAATGCCAGCTATTTTGGCGAGCTGGGCTTGACTCAACTGCCTTGCAGAACGCAATTGGCGGACATTGAGCGCGAGGTTGGACGATGCAGTATCAATAACGTCGATATATTAACCATAGGTTGGAGTATTGTCTAATATGTTTATATATCATCATTTAGGTTGACTCGCCGACTACTGAGATGGTCGGATAAGGGGATGCGTGAAATTTTCTCCTCGAGTCTCTACACGCGCGGTGCGTATCGGCGCCCTCGGCTTGCTCCTGGCGCTGCTCTGCCTCTGGAGTGTTGAGCAGGCCATGCGCACCATGGAGACCAGGTGGACAGGAGATCACCGCACACCCACAACAGGCGGACTTGGCCATCCCTTCTTGCTGTGGGAGCTTCCTGCTGGAGCCACTGAGGTCAACGGGCAGACAGTACAGGTCAACACCTCTGGCTTCCGAGGACCTGAGCTCAACCCACAGAAACTCGCAGGAGGGCGCCGTATCTTGAGCATCGGAGGCAGCGTCACCTTCGGCGAGGGTGTCGAGCACTCTGAGACCTTCACCCTCGATGCCGTTGGTATAGTTGGCGGCACCCGAGTCGGTGTCGAGACAGTCTTGATGGCAGCACCGGAATACAGCCTGACTCAAAGCCGCAATCTCATGGAGATGCGTGGCTGGAGCCTCGACCCAGACCTGCTGATCTATTCCGGCCCCGGCATTGAGATGAGCATTGCCCAGTATGTGGACAGTGAGGTCATCTCATCTTTTCGGGGCACGGATCCGCTGCGACAGTCACTCGAGGAGTGGGCATCCTTCAGAATCGCCGATCACCTCGTTCGGGTAGAGAATGGACGAAGCGCTGCCCGCCGACAGGAAGTGTTTACCATTGGTCGCAATACAAACACTCAAGGTAGGCCTCGCGTCGGAACCAATGAGTATGCGCGACAGCTCGATGCACTTGTCGCCCGAGCAAGAGCCCAGCAGGTCGACGTCGTCTTTGTGATGCTCCCAGTTCCCGCGGACTTAAGCGACACACACCTGACGGAGAGGGTTCAGCTCTACCGAAAGGTCATGACTGAGATAGCCAAACGACACGGCATCCCCGTCATCGATGGACCAGGAGTCTTTGGCGACAGCGGACGTGATCGTGAAGCGCTTTTCAACGGAAGCCAGCTCCTCACCAGCCGCGGACACCACCTCATCGGCTACTCACTCTCCAAGATACTCCGCCGATGGCTCCGAGGCAGTCGACTCAAGAACCGCGGCACAAGTGCAGACATCCCTCACTTCAAAGAGCCTGAATGGCTCCCGGAAGGCCAGTGAGACGCCGTCTACGCATCGACCGACTGATTGTCGCAGGACTCTCCCTTTCGGCCTCATTTGTGTCCCTCGACTACATCGAGAAGCGACGCGCCGTCCTTCCGCCTCCCGGCTGGACGAGGGCGCAGGGCGACCCTCTGGCTCCAGAGGCCACCCAGCCAAATATTATGACGAGCGCTTGGCGGATCGGACCCGCCACAACATGGCAGGCTGAAGAAAGCGCCGGACAGCTCTACCTGCGCGCTGAGTCTACTGATGGACTGGGCTTGAGTCTGGCAGGAGATGTAAACCAGGGCATATGGATCTGGCTGAGTGACACGCTCCCCGCACGGGCCACCCTGGACGGAGAGCCCCTGGCCTGCATGGGGCAAGTCACACCACCAGATGACACAGAGCCCGTCGAGTTGACAGCTCAGCAAGACGGCTTGCTGGTGCGCTGGGGCAGCACACGAATGGTCTGCCCCGACGCTACCGCCAAAGCGCAACGAGCAGCCCTCACTCCTGTAATAAAGACAGGACGTACCAAGATTTTACTTCGCTCTATCGGACGTGACCGCAGCACCGACGGTGTGCCGCTGTCACCGCTGTGGTGGATGAGCGGCCTGATGGTGGGCGGCATGGTCGGCATGCTGGCCTTTGACTGGCTGATTCTTCTCGCAGCCCGAATCCGACCAAAGCCAGTGCTCAACGAAGAATAGAAGAGGTTAGGGCATCTGTGGAGGCCATCATGCTCGCAGTCGTTTCTCCCGCTAAAAAGCTCGACACCTCATCGCTCAGCCGAGCCCTGCCGCTGACCCAGCCAGGCCTGCTTGAGGACACTGAAGCACTCATGCAGACCACGCGAGGCCTCAAGCCCTCAGATCTGCAGTCTCTGATGAGCATCTCTGAGAACCTGGCCACTCTCAATCACGAGCGCTTCCAGTCCTTCTCGACACCCTTCACTGTCGACAACTCAAAGCCTGCAGCCCTGATGTTCAATGGTGACACCTACACAGGATTAGAGGCCAGCAGCCTCTCCGATGCAGATCTGACCTGGGCTCAGGATCACCTCGCCATACTCTCGGGCCTGTACGGGATTCTTCGACCGCTGGACCTCATTCAGCCCTATCGACTCGAGATGGGCACCCGGCTGAAGACCGACCGCGGCAGCAATCTCTACCAATTCTGGGGTGAGCTAATCACCAACCAGATCGCCGGTCGCGTCGAAGAACACGCTGACCAGACGCTGGTGAACTTGGCCTCCCAAGAGTACTTCAAGTCCGTCAAGACAGCGGCCCTTCCTGGCGCGACCATCACACCGGCATTCAAGGAAATGCGAGAGAATGGCCCCAAGATGATCAGCTTCATGGCCAAGCGGGCCCGAGGCATGATGGCTCGGTACATCATTGAGGGTCGAGTCGACCGACCTGAGGGCCTCAAGGACTTCACATCCGGTGGCTACAAGTTCGATCCTGAGGCCTCAACGGAGACCACGCTCACATTCATTCGGTGAGTTGATCCGTGAAGCGGTTGATGAATGCCGCTGCCGACTCGGGATCCTCAAGGTGAGCGCAATGTCCTGCACCCGGGACCGTGTCGTGCTGGCATCGCGGTATCTCTGACTGCATGCGCCGAGCTATCGCTGTATAGGTCGCATCCTCGTGTCCGGTGATGAGCAGAGTCGGTACAGGTATGTCAGCCAGCTGATCCCAGACCGGGTTCACCGCGCCCTGCCCCATGCCACACAGTGAATTGGCCAGACCATGGGCTCGGTTGCGGGCACGGCGAGCACCCATGGCGGCGAGCACCTCAGGGGCGATGCGTCGCTGTGACTGAATGGCGGGCAGCCCAGCCCAGTGCTCACAGAACCACGACATCCCGCGCTCTTCAATCTGTCCGCTGAGCGCACGATCTGTAGCCATCCGCTCTATACGCTGAACCGTGTCCTCGATGCCTGGATTTACGCTCACCAATACAAGACCACGAAGTGAACGTCCGAGCAGCGACCACAGACGCAGCGCCACCCGTCCACCCATCGAGTACCCGAGCAAGACTACAGGCTCGCCGTCATGACCCGCAGAGATACGCTCTGCGACCCGATCAATCCGGTAGTCCGCCACATCTGTGGGCGCATCCTCATCGCCATGGCCCAGCAAGTCTGGGGTGACCAGATCCAACTGAACTGCATCACGCAGGGGGTCAAAGTCTCGTCCTGAGCCGGTAAAACCATGCAACGCCAAGATCTTCATCGTGATGATGCCCTCCAGATGGTGAGTCCGGCTGACTGAGGACCCTGCTGCATTCCCGTAGAGGCCAACAGCCGAAAGCCACTCGCCTTGAGCAGTGCGACCGACGCTGTATCAGGCCCGGTAGATGGTGCGTAGCTGAGAACGATGTACAGCTGCCGCGGGGCGGCCGGTCCCGATGCCGTCGCTGGCTGATCTCGAGGCTTCCGTGCGCGAGCACGCAGCATCGCCAGTGACGATCTGTTGAGGCCGCCCACCTCTGCGACAATCTTTGTCGTCGGCGGCGGACGCCTTGCTGCGAGATGGGTCGACATCGCATTGAGGTTGAGTCGGCTCGCACGGTCTGAGACCACAGTGAGACTCGGAACCGACCCCGCATCGGTGTCGACGCGTTCAGCCACCCACTCGGAGAGAGATCTGCCGTGAATGGGTGGACTCGCGACGGGTAAGAAGCGCCACTTGGGATGGAGTAAGTCTTGGTAGGCTGTGTAGATTCCACCGCGCGTGTTGCCCATGAGATCAGGCTCAGGCAGCGTAAACAGTGCGATGTGATGCGGCAGCACAGAGCCACCAGCAGCCATCGGTATCCAGCTTAGTTGATGGGCCAAGCCGAGCCCAACAGTCATGGGCAGGGCAACCCTCGCCAGCCTATCAAAGCGCACCAGACCCAAGACAGCAATGATCGACAGCAGACCAGTTCCTGGAACCAGGTACCGTCCAGCACGGTAGGGCAGCACACCGAGAATCACCGTCCCTGAGACGAGTGCAATGACAGACCAGCGCAGGAGAGGGTGTGCCCCCCTGCGGAGACTCAGCACACCACCCAAGAGCGCAAGGAGCAGCATCGGCGTGGACATCATACGAGTAAACAAGACTGCGGGATAGAAGGGCCAGCCAGCCAGACCACTCACTGGGTCGCCGTGAAATTTCTGGGCCAGATTGGCAGCCAAGAACTCTTGCATGGTGGGCAGATATCGCCAGTACCAGGGACCAGCGATGAGGACACAGACCAGTGCAACGAGACCCACATTGAGTAAGACCGTGCGGGCCTGAGGCGCGAAGAACTGAGGTGCCTTTGCAGTTATTCCCACCAGCAAGACCGCCAGCGATATCCCGAGCCAGAAGCCAGCAGTGATGCCATAAGGAACCCATCCCGCCGCACCCGCCAGCACCAGCAGCGGCACCGCTAAAACGGCAGCAGCAGCGGCGAAGCCGTGGACCCGTGAGTTCAGACTTCGCGCAGTGGCCAAGGTCAGTGCACCGGCAGCCACCGGCCCCAAGAAAAATGCAAAGGACCACTTGGTCAGCAGGCCAAGCCCGAGGGTCACACCAAAGAGCACACTCGGTCCGCGACGGCGGAGCATATCGGATGCCGCCAGCGCCACCACAGCAGCGACCACAAGCGCGGCCAAGGGAATCTCTGTGTAGTACTTTCCGCGTATGTGGAGTGACCACACAAGCACAGGACCTAAGGTCATCGCAGCCAACCCTGCCATCGGCGTCGCTGCTCTGCGAACACCCACAAACAACGAGCCGCAGAGCACCACCAGAAAGGGCCACAAGCTAAAGAGCGCGGTCTGTAGGCTCGACTCCCCCGCAAACCTGAAGAAGAGACTGGTTATCCACGGCACGAGCGGCGGGTAAGGTGCCCCCACAGCACAGGGCACGCCCGCACCGGCACTGTCATCCTGCAGACACATCGCGAGCTGAAAGAGGCCCGCGTCATCGTCCCAGGTCTCGAGCGCTGTGTGCAGGCTGAGCCAGCCTGTGTGTTGAAGCAAAACAATGGCCATCACCACCAGCGGCAGTGCCCATGGGGCATCGCGCTGCAAGCGTGTCATTCGGTCACCGGCCAGCCAGGCTTACCCGGCCCAGCGCCCTCGACATCCGCACAGCGCGGACTCTGCTGGAGACCGGTCACGCTCTGGCCCGCAACCATGGCACCGGCGACCACATGGGCGATGGCATGGGCACCCGCTTCTCCAGGATGGCCGAGATCATCAAACCCCCAGCAGTCCCGCGTGTTGAGTGCGTGCCCAGCAAAGACAGCCCCGAGCGGATGCAGCGCCGTCCGCCAGCGAGACTCCAGGAAGCGCGGCTTACCCAGCGCGTCTTTCATGTGGCCAGGGTCCTCAATTATCGTCACAGAGAGTCCTCGCTCCCTGGCCTGACCAACGAGCTCCACGACATCATCCAGCATACCGAGATCACCGGCCGGCTCAGCCGGTGCGTACCGAGGACGCGTGTACGGAGCAATCAACCAACGGGCCACGAGGTAGGTTCGCCAGTTGATGTACGGGGCACCGTTGGTGGGGTGAAAGAGACTGTTACGCTCCTGAGCGAGTTCGCGCTGGCGACCGAGGTTGTGGGGAATTCCCACAATCAAGCCCGTCCACTCATAGTCATCCCTGAGCTCCGTCCATCTCACGAGAGCCTCAAAAGCAGACCCTCCGGGAATGCCACCATTGATGACTGTCGTCTCTCTACCCGTGAGCGCGGTGAGCGCCCCCTCAAGTCGCTCTGGTATCGTCGATGCCTGAGTGACAGATGTCCCAAAAACCCAGCTGTCTCCGAGAGCCAGATAGCGGTCTGAGTCCGCAGGCTTGGTGGCCGTCAGCTCAACATCATCGCGAAGCCCGAGTGAATTGGTCTCAATCTCAAAGCTGTAAGGTCCATCGGTCCCGTGGTGCTTGCGTGAGTCACGCACATAGACCCGATCGCCGAGCACACCAATCATCCCATCGGGCTGCTCAAAGCCAAACAGAACATCCTTCTCAGACACGGTCACCCGCAGCACAACCTCGAGACACACGATCAGACCCAGGCCAAGGAGCAGGGCGCGCAGCTGAGGAGAGCGAGTCATCGAGAGTCCTTCTTCGATTGAAGCACAGTGTACCCGGTGAGGGTATCCGGTTCGACGCGCCGTTTGTCCGTTGAGGTGTCATCGAGGCACAATGAAGATAGGACCGCGACCCGAGGAGGGGACAATGGCAGACCAGTTGATTCGCGGCATCTTGGGTGACGGGCTTGCGCGTGTGTTCGCTATTGACGTCTCAGGTATCGCTGAGCAGACCCGGCAGTTCCACAAGCTCCGTAAAGATGCAGTGCCTCTGGCTGCCGAAGCCGTCGTGGCGAGCATCATCATGGCTGGCCAGATCAAGGGCGAGGAGCGCCTCAGCTTTCAGATGCAGTGCAGCCGACCTCAGTGCGCCTTTATTGCCGATGTCGATTCGACCGGCGGCATCCGTGCTCGCTTCACTCCTGAGGCGGTCTTCTTGTCGGATGAGACGGGACTCGACGGAATGATTCTTGCGATCAAGTCTCTGCCTGGAAAGGAGCTGTACCGCGGGGTCACAGCCATAGAGACGGAGAACATCGTCTCTGCGCTCAATCGCCACATCGGAGCCTCAGCTCAGGTCGACAACATCCTCAACATCCAGGTTCAGGTTGCTGACGACGGAAGCATCACTCAGGCCGTTGGCATCATGATCGAGCGACTACCAGCCAGTGCAGTCAGCGAGCTCGAGGCCAGCGCCGAGTTTGTCGTGGCCTTTGATCCCGTACGTGAGATGACCGCCAGTGGGCTCATTGAGGCCGTGAAGGCCAGAGAGATCGAGGGTGTGCCATTCGATGTCCTGGAGGAGACCGAGGTGAAGTGGCGCTGCTCATGTGGGCCAGAGCGGGTCGAGGCTGTGCTCCTGAGTCTACCGGTCGAGGAGCTCACAGCCATGCTCGAGGAAGACGGCAAAGCCGAGGTCATCTGTCACTTCTGCAACGTGCCCTACATCGTTACTGGTGAGCGCATCGAGCAGATGATCGTGGCCAAGACTCCCGGGGATGTGAACTAACAGCAGGGCAATCTATGCCCCGCTGTTCAGCCCTGTTTGACTAGTCACCCCAGGCGATTGTCACCGTACCGGTAGCGCTCGAGGAGACATCGTTCACCTGGTCCATACCAGCGTTGTACGAGCCGCCCGCACCGCCGCCGGTTGTTCCCCAGCCTGAGTCCATCGCTGCACCGCCGCCGCCGCTATAGCCGCCGCCAGCACCCGCGGCGTATGGGCCCGAGTCTGAGGGACTGGTCGTGCTGCCCATGCAACGGATTGCACCACCAGCTCCACCCGCAGAGTCATCGCCAGCGCTGTACCAGCCACCGCCGCCAGCCGTACCCCAGCCACCCGTGCCAGCATAGCCGCCGTAGCCGCCTGTACCGCCCGCTCCCGGTGTACCTGAACTAGAACCCGGCGCAGCAACGCCACTCTCGCCAGTGCTCGCATCAGCACCAGGGTTTCCATAGACTGAGCCACCGCCGCCGCCAGCTACTGCCCAAGGCGTGACGCCAGACGCCACGTATGAGCAGTCTCCGCCCGCACCAGCTCCGCTGTAACCACCAGCGTAGACCGTCAGCACATCACCTGGAGTCGTGGCAAAGGTTCCGCTCATGCTGGCACCCATGCCTGGTGTACCGCCATAGCCATCAGAACCTACGGCACCAGCCGAGCCATCGACC
>Ga0315315_10000196_pt1 | contig 47036 bp, 40 predicted proteins | sample M140m3416metaG_FD_203699 | JGI IMG/M metagenome (GOLD analysis project Ga0315315, IMG submission 203699) | Ammonia-oxidizing marine archaeal communities from Monterey Bay, California, United States - M1 40m 3416 | ecosystem: Environmental > Aquatic > Marine > Intertidal zone | place: USA...
TACTACAGACGGAAGTGACTTTTATTTAGCTGTCTTTAACCCAGATGCCTCTAGTTTAGCTTATGGAACCTTTTTTGGAGGAGGAATTAGTGCTGAACATGTAGATGGTGGCACAAGTAGATTTGATAAAAACGGGAATGTATACCAGGCTGTTTGTGCGGGTTGTGGGGGCAGTTCTGACTTTCCTGCATCGATGGGAGCATGGTCAACAACAAATAATAGTACTAACTGTAATTTAGGTGCATTTAAATTTGATTTAGGAAATATTACTCCTGCCATCAGTATTCCACAACCTTGGGTTTGCTTGCCAAGTTCTTATCAATTTGATAATCTTTCTTCGGGAGGAAATGTTTATGAATGGGATTTTGGAGACGGAAATTCCTCTAATGATTTTGCTCCTGCCCATATTTATAATACAGTTGGGCAGTATGAGGTTACGTTAATTGTTTCAGATTCTTTAGGGTGCTTATCATCAGATACTTCCTCCATAATAATTGATGTTCTTGCGATTGATAATGCGGTAATTCAGCAAATAGACACTATTTGCCCGGGGGACAGTATCCTTTTGGAAGCCTCCGGAGGAACATCTTACTCTTGGACACCTACAAACTATTTATCTGATCCTACTATTTCCAATCCAATAGCATTCCCTCCTGTAACAACTACCTATCAGGTAATAGTAACTGATAATTGCGGTACCGACACAGCAACTGCTACTATTTTTGTTCATGCCGCTTCTACTTCAACAATTCCAGACGCAACAATTTGTGGTGGCGCAATTACAACACTGGAAGCTTTTGGTGGAATAAATTATTCATGGTATCCAACTACTGCGATGATTAACCCTTCTTCCCAAACACCAAATGTCGCTCCACTTTCTTCTATAACCTATTATGTAGATATCACGACAGCTAATGGATGTGTAATCACGGATTCTGTTGTAATAACAGCCGTCAGCTCAGTTCCTTTGCCAAATATTTCACCAGATACAACTGTTTGCCAAGGTGATTTATTTGAGATTTATGCCTATGGAGCATCATCTGTTTTATGGTCGCCAGCTAATTTGGTTACTAACCCAACGGATTCTATTACTATTGCGCAATTAGATACAGATGCTACCATATATGTTGATTTAACGAATATTTGCGGCACTGTTAGTGATTCCATTCAAATTTCTGTTATAAGCATTAATCCGTCTATTGTGAATGACACTGCAATATGTCCTGGTGGATATGCAAATCTTTGGGCAGATGGAGGTGATTATTATAATTGGTATCCTTCAGGATCTTTGTCAAACTCTTCAGAAAGCACAACAATAGCCGCTCCAGTATCCAACACTACATATTCTGTTGATATTACCAACCTTTCAGGCTGCATGAAAACATTAGATGTTACAGTTAACATTCACCCAATTCCTCTGGTAGATGCCGGTGAAGATATTTTTATTGAGTTTGGTGATGTAATCTCTTTAAATGGAACGGCTTATGGGAATTATTTTTGGAATGCTCAAGATAGTCTGAGCTGCATATATTGTTTAAATCCTTTAATTAGTCCTACAGAAACCTCTGCATATATTCTATCTACCATAGATCCTAATGGGTGTGAAAATTCGGATACGGTAATGGTTTTTTTAGACGGTGTTTTGTATATTCCTAACACATTTACTCCAAACAGCGACGGGATAAACGATTACTTTGTAATTAAAGGTGAAGAAATAAAATCATTCCAGTTATATATATTCAATCGTTGGGGTCAATTAATTTATACTGCTGATAGTATGGATGATTACTGGGATGGAAGACACAAAGGTGTATCAGTCCAAAACGACACTTACATTTGGAAAGTGACTTATGAAGACTTTCAAAATAATACAGGCAGTCTAATAGGCCACGTGAATGTTTTACACTAATTAATCAGTGAATTTTGGATCTGTTTCCATAACATGATTACAATTTTCACAAGTTCTATTTTCTTCAGAATTATAGAACCTTCTGAATACCTCCAAGAAGTCATTGACAATGTCATTTAATGTAAAGCGTTCTTCATACAATTTGTGATTGCATTCATCACAAAACCACATTAAACCATCTCTATAATCAGTTCCCTTTCTGACACGCTCAATCACTAATCCAATGGAATTTTCAGGTCTAACTGGAGAATGCGGAGTTTTGGCCGGAAGCAAAAACATGTCTCCTTCTTTAATTGGAATTTTAACAGCTTTTCCATCGGTTTGAATCGTTACTGTGATATCACCTTTTAGCTGATAAAACAACTCTTCCGTTTCATTATAATGATAATCTTTACGGGCATTTGGGCCACCAACAACCATAACAATATAATCCTTCGATAATGGATAAATGCTTTTGTTTGAAACAGGTGGCTTCAATTTATCTTTGTTGTCTTCAATCCATTGATTGAAATTAAAAGGCATCCCTATTGACATAATTGCTGTTTTAATATTGAACTGTAAAGATACGAACTCTAAGCCACTTTTTATAATGAAAAAAATCAGTTAATATTATTTCTATAAAATTGACTTGTGTTTACTACATTTGATTTCTATAAAATTCAGCCTTTATGAACTTAGACTTATCAGGAAAAACAGCAATTGTTTGCGGCAGCACACAAGGCATAGGTAAAGCAACTGCTTTACAACTTGCAAAAATGGGAGCAAATATCGTTTTAGTTGCTAGAAATGAAGTTAAACTTGCTTCTGTTCAGGAAGAACTTGATGTATCTAAAGGGCAAAGACATAACTTCGTTAAAGCTGATTTTAACTTCCCGACAGAATTAAAATTGAGCGTTGAAGAGTTTATAAAAAAAAATGGCCCAGCACATATTTTGGTAAACAATACCGGTGGGCCTCCTGGTGGGGCAGCCATAGGAGCAAAAACGGATCAATATACAAGTGCATTCAAAATGCACCTTATAAGCAATCAATGCTTAGCTCAAGCTGTAGTTGTAGGAATGAAATCTGAAGGTTATGGAAGGATAATAAATGTGATTTCAACTTCTGTCAAACAACCCTTAAATGGTCTTGGAGTGTCAAACACTATAAGAGGAGCTGTTGCAAGCTGGGCTAAAACATTAGCAAATGAACTAGGGGAGTTTAATATTACAGTAAACAATGTTCTGCCAGGCGCAACAAACACTATTCGCTTGCAATCTATTATTGAAAATAAAGCTTCAAAAACAGGAAGAAGTATTGAGGATATTAGCAATGAAATGACGAATCAAGTTCCTATGAGAAGGTTTGCTGAAGCGGTTGAAATAGCAAATGCCATTTCATTTTTAGCATCTCCTGCAGCAAGTTACATTAATGGGATTAATGTCCCTGTAGACGGTGGAAGAACAAAAAGCTTGTAAATTACAAAAAGGGAATCAATAAATGAAACCCCTCTTTTATGGGCATTCATTATTACGTTATTTTAATCTAATACGAATCGCACCGGAAGTGTATAGCTCACGCGAACTTTTTTTCCTCCTTGCTCTCCTGGTTTCCATTTGGGCATTGACTCTACTACTCTGGCAGCTTCCTTTTTACATCTCTTATCTGCAGAGCCACCTAAAATTTTCACATCTGTAATTTTTCCATTCTTCTCAATAGTAAAATTAACATACGCCTGACCTTGAGAACCGCATTCAGCAGATATTGTTGGATATTTAATATTATCTCCCATAAATTCATACATTGCCTTTAATCCACCTGGAAATTCTGGCATTTCTTGAACGAACATATAAACAGAATCCAATTCTACAATAACAATGGGTTCATCTGAATCTCCCTTATCAAAAACATCCCAATTAATTGGCGGCTCATCACCTGCATTGGGATCAACAATTACAGCACTAGCTGTAACAATTGGTTTTTTTGTAATTACAACTGTATTTGTCTTTGTCTTTTTAGGAGGAATAATCACCCTTTTCTTTGGCTTTATTAAGTCTACCTCAATAATTGTCTCAGGTGCAAGTTCTTCGTTTAAAGTACTTTCTATATCAGCTCCGAGATGTTCGGAATCTGACCATTCAAAAGCAACTAATGTAAATGAAATTGCAACTATAAAACCTACCTGAAGAAAGGTATTCTTTTTCTTCTCAAGGTTGGCTGTTTTTGATTTTTTTGTTGTCATGTCGTTTGATTTTTTTGCTTAAAACAAACAAACACCTTGCCTTTATTTATATTTAGTGGATTTTACAGCCTAAAGCTAATAATCATTGTAGTAGCGGTAGAAAAATAAAGCAAACGGCTATGATTTACTTTACAAATAGCTTAAAACCCTTGCCGTGAACGTTTACTATTTCTACATTTTTATCTTTTTTAAGGTATTTTCTCAATTTTGCAATATAAACATCCATGCTTCTTCCATTAAAATAATTATCATCACCCCATACAGCATTCAGTGCATGATTTCGCTCTAAAACTCCATTGATATTCTTACATAGTAATTTAAGAAGTGCATTTTCCTTAGTCGTTAACTTTTGTTCATCACCTCCATTAATCAACAATCGTTGATTAAAATCAAATTGATAGGTCCCAACATTATAATTCCCTTGGTCTTGCTCTTCATTCCCTTGAGTTCGTCTTAAGATTGCTCCCATTCGAACTAACAACTCTTCCATACTAAATGGTTTGGTCATATAGTCGTCCCCACCTACATTAAATCCCTGAAGGGTATCTTCTTTAAGCGATTTTGCGGTTAAAAATAAAATTGGCACATCCTTATCAATTCCTCTAATTTCCTTAGCCATTGTAAAGCCATCTTTTATTGGCATCATTACGTCTAAAATTAGAAAGTCGAAAGTTCCTTTTACAAATGTTTCAAAACCTTCTTGCCCGTTTGTTCTTAGCGTACATTCGTTTCCTTTAGCAACCAGATACTCGGACAATAATGTTCCTAAATTTGGATCGTCTTCAACGAGCAGTATTTGGGTCTTTTTCTTCATAGTCTTTTTCTTTTTCAATAGGCAATGTCAATACAAAAGTACTTCCTTTCCCTAATGTACTTTCAACGTTTATTTTTCCATCGTGTTTTTCTACAATTGCTTTTACATAACTTAATCCCAAGCCAAATCCTTTAACATCATGCAAATTTCCAGTTGGCACCCGATATAACTTTTCAAATATTTTTCTTTGGTTTTCCTTACTAATACCAATTCCATTATCCTTTACTTTGATTACGATTCCTCCAACAATGTCCTCTGTCGATATTTCTATCGAAGGCTGAATTGCAGTATATTTATTCGCATTATCCAATAAATTATAAATCACATTAGTAATGTGAACATTATCTGCATACACCTGCACTCTTGTTGCTAGCTTAGACACTACAATTTGACCTCCTTTTTGATCCACTTGTATTTTTACATTCTTAACTGCTCGTTCAATAACATCATGAATGTTAAAGAATTCTTCCTTGAGTTTCAATTCGCCTTTTTCAATAACTGCACTTTGTAATACATTTTCTACTAATTCACCCAGCCGCTTGTTCTCTTCATTAATCATATTGACAAAGCGACCTTGAGTTTCTTTCGAATTCTTAATTTCTGTATCATTTAAAGCTTCACATGCTAATGAGATAGTGGAAATAGGTGTTTTCAATTCATGTGTCATATTATTAATGAAATCATTTTTAATGATAGAGAGTTTCTTTTGCTTAAATATTGTAGAGATAGAATAATAAAAAGCAAATATTATAATTAGAACAAAAATGGCAGAGATTGCCAACATTATCCACATTGATTTTAATATGAATGCCTTTTCATTCGGGAAATATAGGCTTAAGTATATTGGGCTACCAAAAATATCATTTGGGAACAAGGATATCTTAAAAGGGCTTTCATACAAGGCATTTTGATTATCAATATCTTTCTCATAAATGGATTGATTCATTATATCAAAGACGCCCATCTGATATTTTGTGTTAATTCCATTTTTCTTCAACGCAGATTCAATTATACTATCCAAATCAGGCTGAGTTATTCTCTCTACATTTAAACCAAAGAAATCAAATGAAAAAATATCTGATACTAACTCTTCCACTAGACCCGTTTTTTGACTCCATAAATCTTTGCTTATAGCATTAAACTTCGATGGTGTGGTATCCGTTATTTGAATTGTAAACGCTGTATCATTCCCATACTTTTGCGAAATAATTTTATGATGACTTTTCGAACCGGCTTTTTTGTTTAGTACATGTTTTTCAACTATTTGAACATTAAAATTATTATGAATAGCGTTAAAAACTGTGTCCAATTCATCCAAATAAGTAGCGTGATTATGCAATGCATTCCCTCCCGTTTGCAGTAATTGATTGAGAAGGTTTTTACTTCCTGCATTTTTATTCATACGAGAAATTGCTTCAAACCTATCCACATCATGAACAACTTCTATCAACGATTTTTTAACATTATCTTCAAATTGAGACTTACGCTGTTCAATAGCGCTCTGTATCCAATAAACTTGAATAAAAACTAATCCAATAAGCGAAATACCACTTAATAAGGATATACCTAATATTAATTTTCTATTTAACAATTACCTACTTGCTTTCAACAAATGTAGTTGATGTCTTTCAATCATTTTTTTGTTTAACAGTATTTAACACCTACTAACTTTCCGATTACAAACTGGTGTTCTCGTTCAGAATTAATTCCCCAAATAATACCATTAGGAAATTGAAAAAAACTATAAATCACTAAAATCTCTGTATAGGCAGTACAATGTTATTGAAGGGGGCGTTGTTAGTAAGTAGAATACTATACCCTGTGCATATACCTTCCATTTTTTTACATTTGGGCTTAAATTTAAATTTAACAATGAAATTACTTAACCGGTTATCTATACTCATTCTACTAGTTGTTGCAATCAGTTCTTGCAACATTAACAATGGTTTCATCCAAAAAAGAAAATACCAGAAAGGATATCACCTTTCTATGAAGAAGAAAATTAACAATTCGGATAACATAAGACTAAAGGATAATCAACTGGAGAAGAAGGATGAGCTAGCAAAGGAAAGTTTATTCAGTAAAGCCTCAGAAAAAAGCAATGGAGCTGTTATCAAAACTGCGAACACTAATACGGATGATGAGTTAACTAATTCGAATGAAACAACAATAGAAGATGTTGCCGAAAAAGCAATTGCAAATAACAACAGCAAAGAAAAAGTCAACCATATAAAGACAAATGCAAAGAATTTGGCAGAGCAAATAAAAAATGTGATTGAGAATAAATCAATTGTAAAGTCCAATACCGCTAGTAAAACAAGTACTTCAGATAATTCTGAATTAATTAATATTATATTGATTGTTATTCTTGTCCTTTTAATACTAGCTTTAATTGGAAAGATTCTTCCTGGACTTGCTTGGCTTTTAGGAGTTGTTATTTTGGTGTTACTTATATACTTAGTTCTAACATTACTTGATGTGGTTTAAAACAAAATAGACTTAAAAAAAGCCACCTATTTGAGTGGCTTTTTTTATGCTTAATATATTATTCACTCCTTTATAATGGAATATTACCGTGCTTCTTTTTCGGCAGGGTCGCTACCTTGTTTTCTAACATTTTAAAGGCTTTTATTAGCTTCTCCCTCGTTTGATGTGGCTTTATAACCTCATCAACATACCCTCTCGCAGCTGCATTATAAGGATTGGCAAACATCTCAGCGTATTCCGCTTCTTTTTCTTTCCACTTTTCCTCTGGGTTACTCGCTTCCTTTATATCCTTCTTAAAGATAATTTCCGCAGCTCCTTTTGCTCCCATAACAGCAATTTCTGCGTTAGGCCAAGCATAGTTCATATCTGCACCAATGTGTTTAGAGTTCATCACATCGTAAGCGCCACCATAGGCTTTACGCGTAATCACCGTAATTCTTGGAACCGTTGCTTCACAAAATGCATATAGTAACTTTGCACCATTCGAGATAATTGCATTCCATTCTTGATCTGTTCCTGGCAGAAATCCGGGAACATCCTCAAATACCAATAAAGGGATGTTAAATGAATCACAAAAACGTACAAAACGTGCAGCTTTCTTCGAAGACTCAACATCCAGCACTCCTGCTAAAAAAGCGGGTTGATTAGCTACAATTCCGATTGATCTACCTGCTAAACGGGCAAACCCAACTACAATATTTTCTGCATAATCTTTATGGACTTCCATAAAAGAACCTTCATCAACGGTTCCTTCAATAACCTCTTTTATATCATAAGGAGTACCTGAACTTTCTGGAATAATTTTATCCAAACCTTCTCTCGTTTCATCTTTACCATGCTCATAATCTAAAACAGAAGGTTTCTCTTCGCAATTTTGAGGAACATAAGAAAGCAACCGTTTTAAATGATTGATTGCTTCTATTTCGTTTTCACATGAAAAATGTGTTACCCCAGACTTGGTTGAGTGCGTCGATGCACCCCCCAATTCTTCAGCTGTAACTACCTCATTAGTTACCGTTTTTACAACGTTTGGTCCGGTTACAAACATGTAAGAAGTGTTCTCCACCATTAAAATAAAATCCGTCAAGGCTGGAGAATAAACAGCACCTCCGGCACAAGGACCCATTATAGCTGATAATTGCGGGATTACTCCAGAAGATAACGTATTGCGATAAAAAATATCTGCATATCCTCCAAGGGAAACGACCCCTTCTTGAATACGAGCTCCACCAGAATCGTTTAAACCAATGACTGGAGCACCATTTTCCATAGCAAGATCCATTATTTTACAGATTTTCTCCGCATGAGCTTCAGCCAACGACCCTCCCAATACCGTAAAATCTTGAGAAAAAGCATAGGTTAATCGTCCATTAATAGTGCCGTAACCAGTAACCACACCATCTCCTAAAAACTTAGTCTTATCCAAACCAAAATTGACCGAACGGTGCATCACCATTGCTCCTATTTCTTCAAAAGATCCTTTGTCAAATAAAAAGTGAATGCGCTCTCTAGCCGTCAGCTTTCCCTTCTTATGTTGCGATTCAATCCTAGCTTTACCACCTCCAACTTTCGACTCGGTAATCTTTTTATCTAAAACTTTATACTTTGATTCCATACTATTCTTCTCTTTTTAATATCTGTTAAGTAATCTTGCTTAACCTTTATTGATTCATCAAAGCCTCTATTTCATCGACTTCAATCGGAATATTTTCCATTAAGTTAATCGGTTCTCCTGATTCTTGAACAACCACATCATCCTCTAATCTGATTCCTAAATTTTCTTCTGGAATATAAATTCCCGGCTCTACCGTAAAAACCATTCCAGCTTTCATTGGTTTTGTCCACAATCCTAAATCGTGCGTATCCAACCCAATATAATGAGAAGTGCCGTGCATAAAATACTTTTTATATGCTGGCCAAGCAGGGTCTTCGTTTTGAACATCTTCCTCAGAAATTAATCCTAACGATATCAATTCTTGCTCCATCAATTTCCCCACCGAAACATGATATTCGTTTAAATAAGTTCCAGGTACTAGTAATTTAGTGGCTGCCTTTTTTACTCGTAATACAGCATTGTATACATCTTTTTGACGCGGAGTAAATTTTCCATTGACAGGAAAGCACCTTGTTAAATCCGATGCATAATTTCCATATTCAGCTCCAAAATCCATTAATATGACATCTCCATCCTTACACTCTTTGTTATTTTCAATGTAATGTAAAACACATGCACTGTAGCCAGACGCAATGATGGGTGTATATGCAAAACCTTTAGAACGATTATTCAAAAATTCATGCATGAGCTCCGCTTCAATATTATATTCCATAACTCCAGGCTCAATAAACGCTAATAGCCTTCGAACACCTTTTTCCGTAATGTCACATGCTTTTTGCATTAGTTCAATTTCTATTGGGTGCTTTATGGAACGAATCTCGTGCATGATTGGGGCACTGCGCTCATAGTTATGTGCAGGATATTTCTCTTTGCACTTTTTTATAAATCGATCTTCTCGGTTTTCTGCTTCCGTATTGGCTCGAGTATGCTCGTTTGTATTAATGTAAACGTTCTCTGTTTCTGACATTAGCGAATTAAAGACCGAGTCAAATTGATTTAACCAATAAACAGTTTCGATTCCTGATGTTTCAAAGGCTTGCGCTTTATCTAATTTCGCTCCTTCCCAAACAGCAATTAAATCACTTGTTTCTTTCAAGAAAAGAATTTCTCGATGTTTCTGTTCAAAACAATCGGGAAATAAAACTAATATACTCTCTTCTTGATCTACTCCGCTTAGGTGTAATATATCTCGATGTTGTACAAATGGAAATGTGCTATCAGCGCTTGTGGTAACAATATCATTTGAGTTGAACACAGCTATGGATTTCGGTTTTAACCGTTTAATAAACCTGCTTCTGTTGTGAATGTAAAGTCTTTTGTCTATCTTTTCGTATTTCATTTATTTTCAATTTCCCTAAGTGCATAAAAGTACTTATTAAAAAATTATAAGCCTTTATTCCTCTGTTGTTTTTATATGATAATTTTCCAGAAGACCTACTATACTGTTGTATTCCTGCTTTACTTGCGCTACGCCAATTGCTCCTCCCATATAACCTTTTCCAGCTTTAGCAAAAATGAAAGTAGTAACACCTCCTATACTTGAAATCTTAACTGAAAATACAAATCGCTTAATAAATGCTCCTAATAGGATCCTTCCAATCTTGTTTCCTTTACCATAGGTAGCATTGAACTTACTGCCAACTTCTAATTTATATCCTTTCTTTATAAGCAATTGATAAATGCGTTCACTCAATTCATCCGTTGATTTATTCTTAAAAAGAAAGGTTGCTTCATGTTTTCCTATAACTATTGCCCCATCCGTTGCTTTACTGTTATCATCTAAAATATTTTTATCTATCATATTGTAAAGCTTTATTTTTTAACTAAAATACGAAATTTTGCTTTTTACATAAAAGCGATATCTTGAAATGATTTCAATATTTAGCGATAAATTCATTCGTTTATATCCCTACAAAACTTTAACTTTGTAAAGAATTTAAATTCTTCTCATGAAAACATCAATCGCAAGAAAAGTCTCGATGGCATTATCAGCCCTTTTTCTAATGGTTTTTTTATTACAGCATTTTGCTATTAATATTACCTCTGTTTTTTCCAGTGAAATATTTAATGACCTCTCCCATTTTATGGGGACAAATTTTGCGATTCAATACATCATGCAGCCAATATTAATTTTCGGAGTGGTATTTCACTTTGTAATGGGCTTTATATTAGAGATTAAGAACAAGCAGTCGAGAAATATTAAGTATGTAAAAAATAATGGAGGAGCCAATTCTTCATGGATGAGTAGAAATATGATTGTGTCTGGGTTTCTAATTCTTACTTTCATGGGACTCCATTTTTATGACTTTTGGATACCCGAACTAAAAACAAAATTTATAGAAGGGGATTGGACCGGAATGATTGAGGGAGAAGCAGGTCTAAGATATTTCGCTGAGTTGCAACATAAGTTTGTAAGTCCCATTAGAGTAGGTATTTATTGTGTTGCATTTGTATTCCTCTCATTGCACCTCCTTCATGGGTTCAGTTCTGCATTCCAATCTGTGGGTGCTAATAATAAATATACCAGAGCATTAAGTAAATTTGGAGTGGCATATGCCATTCTAATTCCATTGGGTTTTATAGTAATCGCTTTATTCCACCATTTTAATCATTGTTAATATGTCAGTTTTAGATTCTAAAATACCAGAAGGTCCAATAAAAGAAAAATGGACCAATCACAAAAACAACATTAATGTTGTTAATCCTGCGAACAAACGCCTTATTGACGTCATAGTAGTTGGCACCGGATTAGCTGGTGGTTCTGCTGCTGCTTCATTAGCAGAAATGGGATATAGTGTAAAAGCTTTTGCGTATCAAGATTCTCCTCGTAGAGCGCATTCAATTGCTGCACAAGGTGGGGTTAATGCGTCTAAAAATTATCAAAATGATGGCGATTCAAACTATCGTCTATTTTATGATACGGTTAAAGGAGGAGATTACAGGTCTCGTGAAGCCAATGTGTATCGTTTGGCTGAAGTATCAGGAAACATTATCGATCAGTGCGTTGCACAGGGCGTTCCTTTTGCACGTGAATATGGAGGTATGTTAGACAATCGATCTTTTGGTGGAGTGCTTGTTTCTAGAACCTTTTATGCTAAAGGACAGACAGGGCAACAACTTTTATTAGGAGCTTATTCCGCTATGAATAGACAGATTGGCAAGGGGAAAATTCAAATGTTTAATCGTCACGAGATGTTGGACATTGTAAAAATAGATGGTAAGGCAAGAGGAATTATCGCGAGAAATCTTGTAACTGGAAAAATTGAGCGCCATTCTGCCCATGCTGTAGTTATTGCTTCTGGTGGGTATGGAAACGTGTTTTTCTTATCTACCAATGCAATGGGATCAAATGTAACTGCTGCCTGGAAAATACATAAGAAAGGAGCCTATTTTGCCAATCCTTGTTACACACAAATCCATCCAACTTGCATTCCAAGATCAGGAGATCATCAGTCCAAGTTAACTCTGATGTCTGAATCTTTGAGAAACGATGGTCGAATATGGGTCCCGAAAAATATAGAGGATGTCAAATCGATTAGGGAAGGTAAATTAAAACCTACTGCTATTACTGAGGAAAATAGAGACTATTACTTGGAAAGAAGATATCCTGCATTTGGAAACCTAGTCCCAAGAGATGTTGCATCTAGAGCAGCAAAAGAAAGGTGTGACGCTGGATATGGTGTTAATGGAACAGGTGAAGCGGTATATTTAGATTTTAAGTCTGCGATTCAACGATATGGGAAAGAAAAAGCATTAGTAATTGGAAATCATAACCCAACGGATGCTGAAATACTTGAATACGGAGAAGAAGTTATCGAGGCTAAATACGGAAATCTCTTTCAAATGTATGAGAAAATTGTTGATGAAAACCCTTACAAAACGCCAATGATGATATATCCTGCGGTGCATTATACAATGGGGGGTGTTTGGGTAGACTACAATTTAATGACTAGCATTCCCGGATGTTATGCAGCTGGGGAAGCTAATTTTTCTGATCATGGAGCAAATCGATTAGGTGCCTCTGCATTAATGCAAGGGTTAGCAGATGGCTATTTTGTATTGCCCTATACAATTGGTGATTATTTGGCTAATGAAATTAGAACAGGATCGATTCCAACGAATTCCCCCGAATTTGACGCTGCTGAAAAAGATGTAACAGATACGCTGAATAAGTTAATTAGTGTAAAAGGGACTAAATCAGTTGACCATTTCCATAAAGAATTAGGGAAAGTGATGTGGAATAATGTAGGAATGGCTAGAAATGAAGCTGGCTTGAAGGAAGCTTTAAAAACAATACGTGAAATTCGTGCAGAATTTTGGAAGGACGTAAGAGTTCCTGGCACAGTTGAAGGAATTAATACTGAGCTTGAAAAAGCTGGACGTGTTGCAGATTTTTTAGAATTAGGAGAGCTTTTTGCCTTAGACGCATTAACAAGAAACGAGTCGTGCGGTGGACACTTTAGAGAGGAGTCTGTTGAAGTAGACGGAGAGCAAAAAGGTGAAGCTAAAAGAGATGATGTAAACTACAAATATGTTGCTGCCTGGGAATGGACTGGCGACGCTGGAAAAGCAAAATTGCATAAAGAAGAACTTGAATTTAATAATATCGAGTTAAAACAAAGAAGTTATAAATAGGTAATATGTTCCGTATTCATTTGATTAAGGAGCACTAAACCAATAAACATAAAGAATTATGTCAGGAACTAAAGACATGAATTTAACATTAAAGATCTGGCGTCAAAAAGACCAAAAGTCTTCGGGAAAAATGGTAGATTACAAAGTTAATGGTATATCTCCGGACTCCTCATTCCTTGAAATGATGGATGTGTTAAATGAAGGACTAATAAGTAAAGGAGAAGAACCTGTGGAATTTGACCACGATTGTCGAGAAGGAATCTGTGGGATGTGCTCTTTGTATATCAACGGAGAAGCGCATGGTCCTGATAGAGCAGTTACTACTTGTCAGCTTCATATGAGGAAATTTAAAGATGGTGAAACAGTAACGATAGAGCCTTGGAGAGCAAAAGCTTTTCCTGTATTGAAAGATTTGAAAGTTGATCGCTCCTCTTTTGACAGAATTCAACAAGCGGGTGGGTTTATTTCGGTAAATACCTCTGGAAATACGCAGGATGCGAATGCAACGCCGATTAGCAAGGACAATGCGGATAAAGCAATGGATGCAGCTACTTGTATTGGATGCGGAGCTTGTGTAGCCACTTGTAAAAATGCCTCTGCAATGCTATTTGTTGGTGCAAAAGTTGCTCAATACTCTTTATTGCCTCAAGGGCAGGTTGAAAGAAAAGATAGGGTATTGAACATGGTTAAGCAAATGGATTTAGAAGGATTTGGTAATTGCACCAACACAGGCGCTTGTGAGGTTGAATGTCCCAAAGGAATTTCTTTAGAGAACATCGCTATTATGAATCGAGAATATCTAAAAGCCTCTTTAACGAAAGAAGAATAAAAAGAAATCATATTTCGCAAAAAAAGCCACTTCATAGAAGTGGCTTTTTTTATGAGTTAGATACAGGCCTAATGAGCAGCTTTTTCGTGTTGCATTTACTTTAAATTAGGGTTAAACATGAAATGAGATATAAACTTTTATTTTATATGTGGTGTTTGTGGAATACTTGAGCAGCTTAAACTCATACTAATCTTCAAAATAATGCGTATGATCATCTTTTTAGATTAATAAAAAGACTACTTTTGTAATTAAACACATGCTTATTTGTAATTAATCTAAATAAGAAAATGATTGAAGTAACCGATTTAGCAAAAAGTACTGCCACCAGAATGATGAGCGAAGAAGGAAAAGATAACTTTTTTATTCGTGTAGGTGTTGAAGGTGGAGGCTGTTCAGGTCTTATGTATCAACTTACTTTTGATAATGAAATTAAGGGTACAGATAAAGAGTTTGAAAGTAACGGAGTAAAAATAGTTATCGATAAGAAAAGCTTTTTGTATTTAGTTGGTACTACCTTGGACTATTCGGGGGGGTTGAACGGTAAAGGCTTTGTTTTTAAGAATCCAAATGCAGAAAGAACCTGTGGTTGCGGAGAGAGTTTCTCACTTTAATACAAAAAAAGATGGCTTATAGTGAAGATGACTTAAAACAAGACTTAGTAGATCAAGAATATGAATTTGGTTTTACTACTGATGTTGATTCCGAAAAAATACCAAAAGGATTAACTGAAGAAACCGTTCGTATAATCTCATCTAAGAAAGAAGAGCCGGAATGGCTTTTAGAGTATAGGTTAAAGGCTTTTAGAGTGTTTCAAGGGATGACGGAGCCGGATTGGGCACATGTTACCTACGAAAAACCAAACCTCCAAGATATAGTTTTTTATTCTGCTCCCAAACCTAAAAAGGAATTAGCGAGTTTGGATGAGGTAGATCCAGAGATTTTAAAAACAATGGAACGTTTGGGAATTTCTTTGGAAGAACAAAAAAAGTTGACAGGTGTAGCTGTTGATTTTGTTATGGATTCGGTTTCCGTAGCAACTTCATTCAAGGAAAAGTTAGGCGAGTTGGGTATAATCTTTTGTTCATTTAGCGAGGCAGTTAAAGATCATCCTGAATTAGTGAAGAAATATTTAGGAACGGTTGTTCCTTCTTCAGATAATTATTACGCTGCATTGAATTCTGCTGTGTTTTCTGATGGTTCATTTTGTTATATTCCAAAAGGAACTAAGTGTCCCATGGAATTGTCAACTTATTTTAGAATAAATGAATCTGGAACCGGTCAGTTTGAGCGAACTTTGCTTATTGCTGATAAGGGAAGCTACGTCAGTTATCTCGAGGGTTGCACTGCACCGCAGAGAGATGAGAATCAATTGCATGCTGCGGTTGTTGAATTGATTGCTCTTGATGATGCAGAAATTAAATATTCCACAGTGCAGAATTGGTATCCTGGAGACAAAGATGGAGTAGGGGGAGTATTTAACTTTGTTACTAAAAGAGGTGTTTGTCAACAAAATGCAAAGATTTCTTGGACGCAGGTAGAGACTGGTTCTGCCATAACCTGGAAGTATCCGTCTTGTATTTTGAAAGGGGATAACTCGGTTGGGGAATTTTATTCAGTAGCGGTTACCAATAATCATCAAATGGCTGATACCGGTACTAAAATGTTGCACGTAGGAAAAAATACCAAGAGTACGATTATATCTAAAGGAATTTCTGCAGGTAATAGTCACAACTCTTATAGGGGGTTAGTGAGAATTGGGAAAGGAGCTGATAATTCTCGTAATTTTTCTCAATGTGATTCACTTTTAATGACGGATACTTGCGGTGCGCATACATATCCATATATCGAATGTGAGAACTCAACAGCACAATTAGAACATGAAGCTACTACAAGTAAAATTGGGGAAGATCAAAAATTTTATTGTTTGCAAAGAGGTATTGGGGAGGAAAAAGCCATCAGTTTAATTGTAAACGGTTATGCAAAGGAAGTATTAAATAAACTTCCCATGGAGTTTGCCGTTGAAGCTCAAAAATTATTGGAAATTAGTTTAGAAGGAAGTGTTGGTTAGTTCTTTTTAGAAAAAGTGATATAGATGTTAAAAGTTAAAAATTTACACGCCTCAGTTGGCGATAAGGAAATCTTAAAAGGATTAGACATAGAGGTTAAGGCTGGTGAAATACATGCAGTCATGGGCCCCAACGGATCAGGAAAAAGTACGTTGTCTGCTGTTTTAGCAGGTCGTGATGAATATGAAGTTACCGCCGGTGAAGTGGACTACCTGGGAAAAGAATTATTAGAGCTCAACCCAGAAGAAAGATCTTGGGAAGGTATATTTTTGGCTTTTCAATATCCTGTTGAAATACCAGGGGTGAGTAATATTAATTTTCTGAAAACAGCAATTAACGAAAGACGAAAGTATTTTGAGCAAGAGCCTATTGCCGCAAAAGATTTTCTTAAAATGGTTAAGGAAAAATCGACTTTGGTAGAGTTGAGTGATAAATTGAAAAATCGTTCGGTTAATGTAGGTTTTTCCGGAGGTGAGAAAAAACGAAATGAAATTTTCCAAATGGCAATGCTAGAGCCAAAATTGTCAATCTTAGATGAAACAGATTCCGGATTGGATATTGATGCGTTAAGAATAGTTGCGCATGGAGTAAATACCCTAAAGAGTAAGGATAATGCTACAATTGTAATAACACACTACCAAAGGTTATTGGATTATATTATTCCTGATTTTGTACATGTTTTATATGATGGGAGAATCATTAAAACAGGAGGTAAGGAGCTTGCTCTTGAGCTAGAGGAGAAAGGTTACGACTGGTTGACAAAAGCGAAAGCGTAGATGGTAGTTTTGAAAGAAAATAATTTACTGAACTCATTGTCTCAAATGGGGTCTGGGTTAGGAGCTAAAAACCAAGGGTTCGAATTATTGAAAGAATTGGAGTTTCCTACCCGTAAAACAGAGGATTGGCGTTATACCTCGGTTAAGAAGATTTTAAAAAAGAAATATGTTCAATTTAATGAAGCTGTACAAGTAGGTCTTTCGAATGAAATAATACCTTCTTTAGATGCGCATAATATAATACTGGTAAATGGTGTTTATTCTAAAGAGTTGTCAGATGTAAATTTCCCTGATGAGGTTGTAATAGATACTTTTCCAAATGCAGTGGAAGAACATTTCTCCTTGATTCCTAGTGCTTTTAATGGAATAGCAAAGAATAATGAAGAGGTTTTCACAGCTTTAAATACAAGCTACTTCCATGAGGGTGTTTTTATTCATATACCTAAGAAAGTTAAACTGGAAAAACCGATTCATGTTATTCATGTAAACACAAAAAGTAATGTGATAAGTAATTTGCGCATACTTATAGTAGTAGATCAATTTTCAGAAGTTAGTGTAGTACAATCATATGCGTCTTTAAATGCTATTGAATGTTTGACAAACAGCGTGACTGAAGTTTTTGTAAAAGAAAATGCTAAGATCACTTTGGATAAAATTCAATCTGAAGAGCCTAATAATAACTTAATTTGTACTGTACAAGTTAATCAAAAAGCTAACAGTATTTTTAAAATAAATACGGCTACAGTTTCTGGTGATTTTGTAAGAAATGGAGTTAATATTGATGTTGATGGTGAAAACTGCACCTCGGAAATGAATGGATTATACATGCAAAAAGGAATTCAGCACGTTGATAATCATACTAAGGTTAGTCATTTGAAACCTAACTGTACATCTTTTGAATTATACAAAGGTGTATTAAGAGATAAATCAACAGGTGTTTTTAATGGAAAGGTGATTGTTGCTGAAGATGCCCAAAAAATTGAAGCTTATCAGCAGAACAAAAATATTATTTTGTCCAGAGAAGCTACTATGAACGCAAAACCTGAACTTGAGATTTTTGCTGATGACGTAAAGTGCAGTCACGGTACTACAACAGGTCAATTTGATGAAGAAGCCTTGTATTACCTGCAAACTAGAGGTCTAAGCAAGGAGTCGGCTCAAGCTCTATTGGTGCAGGCATTTGCTGATGAGGTTATTGATAAAGTAGATTCAGAGACATTAAGAATATGGATCAAAGAAAAATTGGGTTAAGATTGTAAAGAATTTATTTTTTTATTGTTCATGTTGGCTGATAAGCGTGATAGTTTACTTATTTGGAATGCCTGCCACTACTGAATCAAAAAAAAGCCCTCAATACCATAGTATCAAAGGCCTTTTCACAACAAACGCATTCATCAGTTTTGTTGATTTTAGTTTTTTATCTTATCTTAAGTCAAGGATTTGTCCTTGTTGCAATATTGTTTCTGCTTCAAGTTTATTCTTCTTACAAATAGATTTCAATTTGATTCCATAAAGTTGTGAAATGCCCTGTAATGTCTCGTTTGCTTTTACTTTGTGCGATTCAACTTTAGCCTTTTTTCTTTTTGGTTGCAAGTATATTATATCCCCTTCTTTAATGAAGTTTTTGGTGGATAAATCATTGTACTTATATATTTGCCCTAAATGCATACCAAATTCTTTCGATATTTTATAAAATGTGTCTTTTGATTTTACTTTGATATATTTAATATTGTTATTATGAATGTAAATAGAGTGTTTATTCGTTTTTGGTTTACTCAAGCTAGCAAACAAAAAACCATTGCTCGAATTAGAAAGGTTGTTTGAAGGTAGCACCATTTTGTCATATTGTTGAAGGTTGTTTTTTTCGATTAGCGTTATCAGTAAACTTGCGTACTTGGGGTTTGTGGCATACCCTGCTGTTTTTAACCCCCTAGCCCATCCTTTATAGTCATTGGATTTTAGTTCAAAAAGAAATGAATATCGCCCTCTTTTAGATAAAAATTCGGAGTGATCTTGAAAGGACTGTCGAGCGCTCTCGTATTTCCGGAAACACTCATTTTTTTTGTCATCATCTTTGCGTATGGTTTTACCAGTCCATGTGTGACATTTAATACCAAAATGATTGTTTCCTTGCTTTGCTAGGCGAGAATTTCCATCTCCGCTTTCAAGGATTCCTTGCGCTAAAGTTATGCTCGCAGGTATACCATAGGATGCCATTTGACTAATAGCTTCGGACTTCCAGGTTTCAATATATTGGTTTCTTGAAATTCTATCGTCAGAGGCCGCTGCTAAATTATAGCAGGTAATTCCTAAAAATAAAAGTATTCGTTTATTTGCCGTCATGTTTTCCTTGCTTTAATGGAAAGCACAACTTTTTACGTAGCTTATTATCAATGGTTACGATAAGAGTTGATAAATCGATTTTTTTTCGCTTACTATTTTTTTGATCGATTCTCTTGCAGATAAATATACGCTAAGAGGTTCTTGGTCTTTATTCCATACAGCGCCCAACAGAGCTACTCCATCAAAGCCCAAATCATGAAGATCTTTAAATTTCGTTTCGTCAATTCCACCCAACGCATATACTTTTTGTTTTTTTTCCGCTAATGCTTTTTTGATATGGCGCTCACTGAACAATCCACCGTGCGATTTTTTGGATATGCTTTCGAACATTGGACTTAAAAACACATAGGCATACCGACTGGAATTTTCCTCCAATTTATGGACTTTATGACAAGACCTTGTGATTAAAATATTGCCAAATCTTAGCCGAAAACTTAAATACTTTAATTTAGTATTGTAGTTTTTGTTCCGATGAACTTTGCTAAAGTGTATTCCTTTTAAATTGAATTTTTTTGCTAATTTGTGATGTGTATGAATGACAATTCTATCGTGATATTCTGATGGTATTAACTCAATGTATTCTATCAGGTCTTTTAAAGAGAAGGAAGGCTTTCTCAAATGTAAAGTTTCTAGTCCATGTTCAAACATCTGAACGACTTGCTTAGGTTCAGAGTGGAGGTTGTTGTGACTTGAAAAAATAACTAGCTTCATTTATTTATAGTTCTGAAACGAGAAATATCTTGAGCTAAGGCCGGATTTTCTTCAATTGCGTTGCCGATAACCACGATGTCAGCTCCACTATTCCATGCGGCAATGGCTTGTTCTATATTTCGGATTCCACCACCAATTATTAAGGGAGTGTCAATAGTTTGTCGAACACCTTCAATCATTTCTTTAGAAATGGGTGTTTGAGCTCCAGATCCACCATCCATGTATATGAATTTTAGTCCTAGCTGCTCCCCAGCTAATGCAGTTGCTTTGGCTATGTCCGTTTTGTTTCGGGGAATAGGTTGTGTGTTGCTCATGTATTGAGCGGAAGTGGAAGGGCCGCTTTCAATTAGCATGTAGCCAGTCGGGATAACTTCAAGCCTTGCATTCTTGATGTCGAATGCGGAAACAACATGCTGTCCTATTAACAAATCAGAATTTCTTCCTGAAATTAATGATAGTAATAAAATAGCATCTGCATTGGCTGAAACTTGCTTGTTATTTCCCGGAAATAGAATTACAGGAGCAATTTTTAAGCCAGCTAGCTCATTAATTACCAATTCAAAATTACCATTATTAATCAAACTTCCACCAATTAAAATTATATCCGGTAATGCTCTTTTAAGGTTGTAAATTAATTCTTGTAAATCTTTGGGCGAGCCATACTTGTCAGGGTCTACCAAAATAGCAAACATTTTGTCTTTTGCTTGGCATCTATTTAATATTGTTGTGAATGTACTCAAAGGTTTATCATATTGTTAAGAGTGTAAACTAAGCAATAATTTTCGATAAAATGAACTTTCAATTTATAATCTTTTTGAAATTCAGGGTGAATGATCTTTCCAATAACGATGTTTTCTTCGTTTGATTTCTGAATTATCATGTGCTCTTTAAAAAATATATTTGGCTTCCCATTTATTTTGTAAAGCGCTTCTTTTGCGCACCATAAAACAGTCAAATCTTTCTCTTTTTCACTTAAAAAATAAATGTCATTTTCATTAATGAATTTACTTTTTATGCGCATTACTTTTGGGGTGATTTCTTGTATGTCAATTCCACAGGGATTTATACTCTTAATTATACCTGCAATTCCTCTATCATGGGTGATTGATATTTCTATTGAATTATTTATCGGTCTTGGCTTTCCGTTGATGCTATGGAGAGTTTTCCAATCTCCAAATTCCATTTTCAATAAGAACCTGGAAGCTAAAAATTGTTTTTTTTTAACATCACTTTTAAAATTTCGAATAAGAGCTTTTATTTCAGCATCATTTTCAAATAATTTAATTAATTCAGTCCAAGACTCAGTAATTTTCCATAGGCTAACGTGGTTGTCAATAGAAATGTCTTTGTCTAAAATTGGCATGTTTTATGGAAATATAGACTGAAGGTAAAGTATATTTAATTAATTTAGGCAGAATTATAAAAAATAAGAAGAATGAGATGGATTTTGTTGCTATTGTGCAGCTTTATTACTACCAGTTTATTTGCTCAAGATTTGTACAAAATAAGGGTGGAAAGAAAAGAAGGATTTATCAATAAAAAAGGGGATATCGTAATTCCCAATTCTTTTGATAAAGTGTACAACTTTGAAGAAGATTTAGCAAAAATTAAAAGTGGATCGAAATACGGGTTCATTAATAAATCGGGTAAAACAGTTGTTTCAGCTCAATATTCCAAAGTAAGCGCTTTTAGTGAGGGTTTGTCGGCTGTTAAAAATGATGGAAAATGGTTTTTTATTGATAAAACAGGTGCTAAAAAAATAGACGTTGTATGTAATTTTGCTTATCCATTTCATGAGGGTTTAGCTAGAATTCAGGTTGGGACGCTCTTTGGTTTTATTAATACTACTGGTGCAATTGTAATCAAACCACAATTTGAAGGTGCATATGATTTTTCTGAAGGTAAGGCAAGAGTGAGAAAAGGAGATAAATGGGGATTTATTGATTTAACAGGAATGTTTGTTATCGAGCCAACATATGATTTTGTCCGAGATTTCAGCGAAGGATTAGCTGTTTTTAGAGTTGGCAATGAAAGAACAGGTAAATGGGGCTTCATCGATAACACAGGTAAGACTATTGTCAAAGCTCAATTTGACAAAGTATTTCCATTTAGTGAAGGAAGAGCTTTGGTTAGGGTGGGAGATTTTAAAAGTGGAAAGTTTGGCTACCTCGATAATACAGGGAAAATTATTGTGAAACCGCAATTCGAAAGCGCATATCACTTTAGTGATGGTTTAGCGAATGTAGCTGTTGGTGCAGGTAGTGACAGAAAATGGGGGTATGTGGATGTTTCCGGAAAGTTAGTTGTTGCGAAACAATTTTCAAAACCTTCTGATTTTGTAAATGGGTTAGCATTGGTAAGAATAGGCGATTTTAAAACAGGAATGGAGGGTTATATTGATAAGACAGGGAAGTTTGTTTGGAAAAAATAATTTATTTACATGCAGCTAAATAGAGCAACGTAGTTTTCTTATTCTTATAAATACAATTAATCATATAAATTTTGAAAAATAAAGTAAACGAAAATATTGGAGAAGATCATATGCTGACATCAATTGATACTCCTTTGGTTAAAGATGCATTTGCTAAACCGGATGTGGAGAAAATTGAAATTATCAAAGGTCATTTTGAGAAAATAATGGAAACATTAGGACTGGATTTAAAGGATGATAGTCTTGCAGGTTCTCCAGAAAGAGTAGCTAAAATGTATGTTTCCGAAATATTTAGTGGTTTAAACCCATTGAATGAGCCTAAAGTATCTTTGTTTGAGAATAGCTATAAATACAAAGGTATGTTGGTTGAAAAGAACATAGAATTGTATTCTTTGTGCGAACATCATTTTGTTCCAATTGTTGGAAAAGTTCATGTTGCATATTTTGCAAATAAAAATGTTATCGGCCTGTCAAAAATTAATAGGATAGTTCAGTTTTATGCCAAAAGACCCCAAGTTCAAGAGCGATTGACTGTTCAAGTTGTTGAGAAACTAAAAGAAATTCTGGAAACTGATAATGTGGCTTGTGTCATTGATGCAAAGCACCTATGTGTCAATATGAGAGGAGTTAGAGACACAAAAAGTAGTACCATTACATCTCGTTATTCTGGGGTGTTTAACCAGAATGATAATAAAGCAGAATTTCTCAAACATATTAGTTTAGATTCTAAGATAGATTTCTGATGAGTAAGATAGATCAAAACGATATTTTCATATATAACTCATTAACAGGGTTAAAGGAAAAGTTTGAACCACTAAACCCTAAAAATGTCGGGATTTATGTTTGTGGACCTACGGTATATAGCTTCGTCCATTTGGGTAATTGCAGAACTTTTTTGTCATTCGATACGATAATTAGATATTTTAAATTTCTAGGATATAATGTCCGTTATGTAAGAAATATTACGGATGCTGGACATTTAGAAAACGATTCGGACGAAGGAGAAGATAAGATATCAAAGAAAGCAAGGCTGGAACAGGTTGAGCCGATGGAGATAGTTCAGAAATATACGGTAGATTTTCATAACGTGATGCGAAGCTTTAATGCTTTACCTCCCAGCATTGAGCCAACCGCAACAGGTCATGTTGTTGAGCAAATTGAAATGGTTCAAACAATACTAGATAAGGGTTTAGCCTATGAATCGAATGGCTCTATATATTTCGATGTTCTTAAATACAAAGAAGAAGGAGGGAATTATGGAGAGTTGTCTGGTCGAGATATTGATGAGTTATTGTCCGGAACAAGAGAGTTAGAAGGGCAGGGAGAGAAAAAAAATTCATTTGATTTTGCACTTTGGAAAAAAGCATCCCCAGAACATATAATGAGATGGCCCTCACCTTGGAGTGTTGGATTTCCAGGGTGGCATTTAGAATGTTCAGTTATGGGAACGAAATACCTCGGAGAGCAATTCGATATACACGGTGGTGGAATGGACTTGAAATTTCCACATCATGAATGTGAAATTGCTCAAGGAAAAGCAGCGAATGGAACAGCTCCTGTTAACTATTGGATGCACGGTAATATGCTTACGCTTAACGGAAAGCGAATGAGTAAAACTTCAGGTAATACTTTGTTGCCAGGGGAGCTGTTTTCTGGAGATAATGATTTGTTAGATAAAGCATACTCACCTACAGTGGTTCGTTTTTTTATGCAACAAGCTCATTACAGAAGTACATTGGATTTTTCAAGCGCGGCACTGCGTGCTTCTGAAAAAGGGTTTAATAAGCTCATGGCTGCTTTAAAGTTATTGGGTGAGATTCATTATAAATTAGGAGTTTTAGATGAAGGTGAAGATTTAAAGGTTCATAAGTTGTGCGAGACTTGCTATAAGCATATGAATGATGATTTTAATTCACCCAAAACTATTGCAACACTATTTGAATTAGTGGCAAAAATAAATACGTTTGCTACCAATAATGCAATTGGTAAAATATCAGAGAAAACATTTAAATTTTTGAAAGATACGTTTGAAGGATTTGTTATTGATGTTTTTGGGTTGTTGCCGCTTATGGAAAATGATTCCGATAAACTTGATGGAACCATTAACTTGTTAGTTCAAATGAGAGATAATGCCAAACAAAATAAGGATTATGCTTTGTCAGATAAAATTAGAGACAACTTAAGTCGTTTGGGAATACAATTAAAAGACACAAAAGAAGGAACAACATACACAATAAAATAAAAGATATGATAAAACTAGGAATAACAAGTATTTTAGTGGCAGCTAGCATGTTTACATTTGCACAAGAAGATACGTTTTCGAATAAAGAAGGGAGTGAATATAAATTCACTATGATAAAAGATATGGAAGCAACAGAAGTTCAGAATCAAGGTAGAACTGGAACGTGTTGGAGTTTCTCATCACTCTCATTTTTTGAATCTGAACTATTAAGAAAAGGGAAAGGAAAGCATAATCTTTCTGAAATGTTTATTGTAAGGAACGCCTACATAGGGAAAGCTGAAAATTTCTTAAGAATGTATGGTACTTTTACTTTTGGAGCTGGAGGAGCATTTCATGATATTCCTTGGGTTATAGAGAGATTTGGAATTGTTCCGGAATCAGTTTATAGTGGATTGCAGTACGGTATGGACTCTCATTTACATTCAGAAATGGAAAATATTCTATCCGCCATGATGAAAGAATTAGCTAAAAAACCGCAAAAAGGTACTTTAACTCCTGTTTGGAAAACGGCTTTTACGGGTGTTGTAGATGCCTACTTAGGTGATTTACCTGACAATACAGAAGACTTTAAATTTACGCATGAAGGAAAAGAATACACGCCAAAATCTTATGCTAGTGAATTAGGCCTAAACATGGATGAATATATCTCGGTTACTTCATATACTCATCATCCATTTTATAAGCCGTTTGTTCTTGAGGTTCAGGATAACTGGGCTTTGAAATCATGTTATAATGTTCCTTTAGATGAATTCATGGGAGTGATGGAAGATGCAATTATGAATGGATATACTTTTGCATGGGGAGCAGATGTTTCTGAAAAAGGATTTTCTCCTGCTGATGGACTTTGTATCTTACCGGAAGATGAATCAACTATTCAAAAGCGAGGAAAGGATGCGAAATACTTTAATGAAGTAGGAGCTGAGAAAATTAGCAATGCATTTGTTCAGCCGGTTAAAGAACGAGATGTTTCTCAAGAAGAACGTCAAATTGCGTTTGACGCGCAAGAAACAACTGATGATCATGGGATGCACATTACAGGCTTAATTGAGGATCAAGCAGGGACAAAGTATTTTATCGTTAAGAATTCTTGGGGGAAAGATGTAAATGAAGCTGATGGTTATTTCTATGCTTCATTCCCATATGTGAAGTATAAAACAATGAATATCTTAATTCATAAAGATGCTTTAACAAAAGAGATGAAAAAGAAACTAGGAATAAATTAAGCTAATGGAATCGTATTTATGCGGTTATTTTTTTATGAAAAAAATCTTTATAGCCATATTTATTTTTCCAATTAAATTGTATCAGTGGTGCATTTCTCCATTTTTTCCGGCGAGTTGTCGACATACGCCAACTTGCTCAACTTATACCGCAGCTGCAATGAATGAATGGGGAGTTCTAAAAGGTTTTTGGTTAGGAATAAAAAGATTGAGTAAGTGTCATCCTTGGGGAACCTCAGGATATGACCCGGTTCCTAAGAAAAACCAACTAAACTGTTCACAGCATGAACATAGTCATTACAAAATAGAAAGTATTTAAACAATGTTGAAAATAGACATGCACTCTCATATTATGCCAAAGCACATTCCTCAATGGGCTGATAAATTTGGTTACGATGGGTTTATTCATCTAGAGCACCACAAACCAGGGTGGGCCAAAATGATGCAAGGAGAGAAATTTTTTAGAGAGATAAATGAAAATTGTTGGGATGGAGCGGTCCGAATTAGGGAGTATCAAGAATTTGAAACACAAGTTCAGGTAGTTTGTACCATTCCCGTTTTGTTTGCATATTTTGCTAAACCGAAAGATGGGCTAGCTATTTCGCAATTCCTCAATGATGATCTTGCAAATTTAATTGCTAAATACCCGAAAAACTACATAGGCTTAGGCACGGTGCCTATGCAAGATCCCGAAATAGCTGTGCAAGAATTACACAGAATAAAAGAAATTGGATTGGTGGGTATTCAAATAGGTTCGAACATCAATGATGAGAATTTAAATGAAGAGAAATTTCATCCAATTTGGAAGGCTTGTGAAGAATTAGGTTTAGCTGTATTTGTTCACCCCTGGAATATGATGGGGAAGAAAAATATGGAGAAATACTGGTTACCTTGGTTAGTAGGGATGCCTGCCGAAACTGCACGTGCGATTGCTTCGATGATATTTGGGGGGATTTTTGAAAAGTTTCCAAAACTTAGGGTGAATTTTGGACATGCAAGTGGATCTTTTTTAGCTACTATTGGAAGAATAGAACATGGATTTAATTGTAGACCTGACCTTGTAGCTGTTGATAACAAAATAAGTCCAAGAGACTATTTAGGTAAGTTTTGGGTGGACTGCATTACTCACGATCCCATGTTATTAGATTACACATTGAAGTTGCAAGGTTCAAACAGAATTACGCTTGGTAGTGATTATCCATTTCCGTTAGGAGATCTAGAAATTGGAAAGTTTGTCACCGAAATGGGCTTAACAAAACAAACAGTGGATAATATATTTTGTAATTCAACACTTGAGTGGTTGGATTTAAAGAAAGAACAATTTATAATATAAAAAAATGAAGTTAATAGTATTAGGAATTTTTTTAATACCAGCTTTTGCCGGTATATCTCAAAAAGGATATTGGCAGCAGCAAGTCGATTATACCATGCATATTGATATGGATGTCAATACTAATCGATTTAATGGAGAACAGGTACTGATTTATAAGAACAATTCACCTGATACATTGACTAAAGTATTTTATCATTTGTATTACAATGCCTTTCAGCCTGGAAGTATGATGGATGCGAGGTCCAGAACAATACAAGATCCAGACCATAGGGTGGAGGACCGTATTTTTCATTTAAATGAAGAGGAACAGGGGTATCAAAAAGTGAATACATTGACACATAATGGAAAAGAAGTAAAATATAAAGTGGAAGGAACGATTTTGGAGGTAACATTAGATAAACCAATTTTACCCGGAAAGAAAGCTACTTTCAACATGACTTTTGAAGCACAGGTTCCAAAACAAATAAGAAGAACAGGAAGAGATAATAATGAAGGGGTTCGTTATTCAATGACACAATGGTATCCGAAGATGGCTGAATATGATAAAGACGGTTGGCATTCAAACCCCTACATTGGAAGAGAGTTTCATGGTGTTTGGGGAGATTTTGATGTTAAAATTACGATTGATAAAACCTATATGTTAGGTGGTACTGGTTATGTCCAAAATCCGCAAGAAGTGGGTTATGGGTATCAAGATTCATCTAAGGCGTTGAAAATGCATAAAGGACAGAAGTTAATGTGGCATTTTAAGGCACCACAAGTACATGATTTTGCGTGGGCTGCAGATCCAGATTTCACACACGAAACAGCCAAATTAAATAACGGTACGGTTCTTCATTTTATTTACCAAGTGGACTCAACAGAAGAAAATTGGATAAAACTTCGGCCGTATGCGGTAAAGAGCTTTGATTACGTAAATGAAAATTTTGGTGTTTATCCCTACAAGCAATACTCAATAATTCAAGGTGGTGATGGCGGAATGGAATACCCGATGTGTACGCTTATCACAGGAGAAGGTAGTTTCGGAGGTTTAGTTAGTGTCACTGTTCATGAATCTATACATAGCTGGTATCAGGGTTTGTTAGCGACAAATGAATCTAAGCATGAGTGGATGGATGAGGGCTTTTGCACGTTTGCTCAATACAAAACAATGGATCACCTTTTTGACAGAAAGGCCATGAATCCATTGGCTCGTCAATACGCCGGATACATGAGGTTAGCCAAATCCGACCATGCTGAGCCATTGACTACACATGCTGACTTTTATAAGCTGAATACAGTTTATGGCACCAATGCTTACTCAAAAGGTTCTGTTTTGGTTCAGCAATTGGGCTATGTTATTGGTGATGATAATTTAATGGAAGGGATGAAACGCTATTATTATGAATGGCGATACAAACATCCAACTCCACAAGATTTTAAGCGTGTAATGGAAAAAGTTTCAGGGATCGAATTAGATTGGTATTTCGAGCAATTCATTGGGACAATTAACACCATCGATTACGGGATTAAAGATGTGGTAGATATAGGTGGCAAAACTAGTATTATTTTAGAAAGAATTGGCGATATGCCGATGCCTATTGATGTGGTTGTTACTTTTAAAGATGGGTCAAAAAAATGGTACAATATTCCAATGAGAATTATGAGAGGACATAAGGGCAGGGATATGTATGGTATCGAACGAATAGATAAGAAACCTTGGCCTTGGGTATATCCTGAATATAAATTGCTGTTAAATGTTCCCATGGATGAAGTTATTCAGATTGAAATAGATCCTTCCACAAGGTTAGCAGATATCGACAGGGAGAATAATGTTTTTCCAAATTTGACAGATCAACATCCAGTTTTATTTGAGGGCAAATAATTTAACTGTTCCATAAAAGGTATTTGAATGAAATGCTCAAAACTCTGGGATAGATGATTCCAGGCTTCATTCGTTGCACAGCATTGTTTCCTAAATTTTTAAAATTTCTAAACAATCCAATTCCAACTTCAAATTCTACACCAATAGTCCAGTCCTTGTTGAGCTTGTAGTCGATACCACCGATAGGGGAAACACCAAATCCAAAATCATCTCCTTGCCACATGCCGGTTCCTATTTGAGTCCCTCCTCTTAAGGACATCGTGTAAAATATATCGGCACCATATATGAAATCAATTTTATTTAAGGAGATTAGTTTTTCAATTCCAAGATTAAAGTTGAGCGGTACAAAATAGTACGATCTCAGATTTCCATTTTTAATGGAAGATATTGCTGATGAAGCACCAAAACGAATATATAATGCAGAGTCAATTTCATGGTGATATTCTGCCATATATTGGATTGTTTTCGGAAAAGGGTTGGAGTCATTTATAAGAACCCCGATAGTTGTAGCAATATTTGAAATTCCAAAGCCAATTTTTTGTTTTGGATGAAATATGGTGTCTGTGTTATTTTGACTTTTTATCTTAAATGAGAATCCAGAAAGAATAAAAACAAGTAGTATAATTCTCATTAATTATAAATATGAAGTGTATTTGCTAATCCATCATAAATAGATTGATATTGTTGAAGGGAGAAGGTAGCGGGACCATTTATCACCGCACCATCATATAATTGATATTGACTTCCATCACAATCGCAACTTATTGCCAGATTAGTTGAGTCAACAGAAGCAGAAGCACATGGAGCATTTACATCATAAGTACAATGCCTATCATAAATCATGAAGTTTTCGGCTGTTTGGCGGTAAACAATCAATCCTTTACTACCTCCAGATACATAAACCCATCCTCCAATTACGTTTAAGTTAGAGTACAAGGGAAGTGCTATGTTAATGTAAAGATCTATGGGGACGTAAGGTACCCTGTTTTGGTTTTTATTACACGAAAAAATCACAACTACTGAAAGCAATAAAAGACATATAGATAATCGTTTTCGCATCAGAATTAATTTTTGATTGGCGTTCAAATTTAGTAATTTTACTAGTCATTATGAATAGATTCATTAATATAATAACGGTTCTGACGCTGTTAATGTTGTCTCAATACGGTTTTACGCAAAATAATGGACCAAGGAATAAGGCATTTGAAAAAGCAGAAAAGAAGAAGGAAAAGCAAAAGGGTAATGAGGATAAAATTGTAGAGAAACACCATAAGAAATTGCAAGATAAGGAGACTCTGAAGCGCATGAAGAAGACAAAGAAAAAAGCTAAGCGTTATAAAAATGGTAAGTTCGAAGATCCGTTTTATAAAAAGTGGTTTAGAAAAAAGTAGTACACTTTTACCGAAAAGTAGTTAGGAATAACCTTTAGTTCATTAAGTGTTTTTTTATCGAAAGGCTTATTATATATTTGATTTAAGACAACCGAAACTCATTATAACTGTAAATAGCTAAGAATTATTTGCTAAAAGATGTTAAAAATTGAGAAAGATTCGTTTCTTTGTCTGCTAGTTTAGTAAACTTAACTTTAAATCAAATTGATTAATTGGCAAGTTTTCTAGCAAAATTGAAGTGTTAAATTTAATTTAATCATATGTTAAAAAAAGTTACTTTATCATTCATAGCTTCTTTATTTGTTGCGTTTTCGGCATCAGCACAGGGAGCCACTGGAGCTAGTGTCAAAGGAAAAGTTGTTGATAAAAGTGGAGAGCCACTTCCTTTTGTGAATGTTGCAATATTGCAAAATGGAAATGTCAAGTCTGGTGCTACAACTGATTTTGATGGTAAATATAAAATAGCAAATGTTGATGCTGGTAAATATGATTTGACAGTAAAGTTTGTGGGTTACAAGACCTATAAGATTGAAGGTGTTGTTGTTAAAGGTGGTCAGTTGTTGCCGATGAAAGATATTGTTTTATCAGAGTCGAGTGAGCTTCTAGAAGTTGTTGAGGTTGTTACTTACAAAGTGCCTTTAATTGATAAAGATGGTGGAGCTTCTGGTGGAACTGTAACAAGAGAAGATTTAGCAAGAATGCCTGGTAGGTCTGCAGCCTCTATTGCTACAACAGTTGGTGGTGTGCAATCAGATGCGAACGGTAATATTACCTCTATCCGTGGTTCTCGTAGCGATGCAACTTATTACTACATAGATGGAATTAAGGTGAGAGGATCTTCTTCTTTACCTAAATCAGCAATTGAGGAAGTTTCTGTAATTACTGGTGGTCTTCCTGCGAATTTTGGTGATGCAACAGGAGGTATAATATCCATTACTACAAGAGGGGCTTCAAGATTTTACTTTGGTGGAGTTGAAGTAGTTACTTCTGGATTTAAACTGGGCGAAAAGACTTATGGTTTAGATAATTACGGATACAATTTAGTTGAAGGGATTGTTGCGGGGCCGTTGTTAATGAAGAAAGATAGTACTGGAAAGAAAACAGATCCTTTATTAGGGTTCTTCATATCAGGAAACTTCACATCTGCTGTCGATTCCAGACCTCTTGGTTTGCCCCAATATAGAATTACGGATTCAGCAAGAGCTGAATTAACGGCAAACCCACTGAGACCAACTGGAACTGGTTTTGGAGCTTTCTACAATACAGACTTTTTAGATGCTTCGGATTTTCAAGAAGTGAAATTCAGGCAAAATGTTCCATCAAGAAATGTTTCTCTTGCAGGTAAAATTGATGTAAACCTTGGTCCAAATGTGAATTTGACATTTGGTGGTTCGGGAAGTTATAGTAGTCGTCTAGCCGGAAGTTGGGGCGGTTCGTTAATGAATTACGATAATTATCCTCTGATTCAGTCTAGCAGTTGGAGAACATATGGTAAATTTACACAACGTTTTCAATCTGTAATGGAAGAAGGAGTTGAAAGTTCAGGAGGTGTTAAAAATGCGTTCTATACTATTATGGTAGATTATTCTAAGAATAATTCGAAGACACAAGACGCAAAACATAAAGATAATCTTTTTGGATATGGATATGTTGGTAAATTCGAAGTGGAGCAACAAAAATCTTATGAGTTAAGAGATTTCAATGGAGATGGGCAGATTGATCGTGTTCACAATGGATTAAATGATGTTGAGGTTACTTTTACACCTGATACTTCAGAGTTAGCGAATACTGAATTGGCAGCAATTACGAATCAGTATTATACGTTGTATGATGATGTTTTTGATAATTATGAAAATTTCACGCAGTTATTGGATGGTGGAGCTTTGTTAAATGGAATGTTGCCTGCTAGTGTTTATGGATTGTGGACAAACATGGGTACTCAATACAATGGGTATGCTAAAACGGATGCATCTCAATTTCGCGTTACTGCTCAAGGTTCTGCAGATATAGGAGATCATGCGATTGCAATAGGTTTTGAATATGAACAAAGAACTGATAGAAGTTTTTCTGTAAGTCCTGTAGGTCTTTGGACCCTTGGAAGGTTATTAGCAAATAGTCATACGGATAATGGCAGAGCATTGGATGAAAGCGATTATTATGTTACTCAGTTTGGAACGTTCTCACAATATGATTTCGCAACTTTAAGTGGTGCAGGAGCCACTTATGAAGGAGGCGGTGAACAATCTTTTTTCGATTATAATGTCAGAAATGCACAAGGAATGAATCCTACAGGAACGGAGTATTTAAACATTGATGAATTAGATCCAAGCACTTTTTCATTGGACATGTTTAGTGCTGATGAGTTATTAAATCAAGGTTCTAATTATGTTTCTTATTATGGTTATGATTACAAAGGAAATAAATCAAAGGATAATCCGACGTTTAATGATTTTTTCACTGAAACAGATGAATTTGGAAACTTTACTCGCCCAATGGGAGCCTTCGAACCAATTTACATGTCTGGATATATAATGGATAAGTTCGCATTTGATGATTTAATTTTTAACGTTGGTCTTCGTGTTGATAGATTTGATGCAAATCAACAAGTATTAAAGGACAAGTATTTGTTATATAGTGCTAGAACCGTTGGTGAGGTATCGGATATTGACGGTGTTGAAATGATTCATCCAGAAAATATTCCGGATAATGCGATTGTTTATGTAAATGATATCGATGATCCGACTGGCATCAATGGGTATAGAGTAGAGGATACTTGGTATAATGCATTAGGTGCTGAAGTTACTGATCCTTCAGTATTGGAAACAAGTGCAGGAATAGCTCCTTATTTGCAAGATGGTGTCAATCCATCAGATAATATTTCTCAAGATGTATTTGAAGACTATACTCCTCAAATCGTTGTTATGCCCCGTATTGCATTTTCTTTTCCAATTTCAGATGAAGCTTTATTTTTTGCTCATTATGATATCTTATCCAAAAGACCTACTACCGGAAATCGTTTAAATCCTTTAGATTATTTCTATATGAAAAACAGAAATGTTGTTGTTAATAATCCTGATCTGAGACCAGAAAAAACAATTGATTATGAATTAGGATTTCAACAAGTACTAAGTAAAAAGTCCTCTTTAAAATTATCTGTATTTTACAGAGAGCAGAGAGATCAAGTATCATTAATTAATGTTACCAATGCTTACCCTCGAACATATAGAACCTGGGGTAATATTGATTTTGGAACAATTAAAGGGATGACAGTAGCTTATGATTTAAGAAGATCAGGAAATATAACATTAAGAGCTGCTTATACTTTGCAGTTTGCTGAAGGGACTGGATCTGATGCGTCATCTTCATTGAACTTAATTAATTCAGGTCAACCTAACCTTAGAACAATTTTTCCTTACAGCTATGATCAAAGACATCAATTGACTGGAACTGTTGATTTTAGATATGGAGAAGGAAAAGATTACAATGGTCCGGTAATGGGAGGGAAGCAAATCTTAAAAAATACAGGAATCAATATGGTAATAAATGGTTCTTCTGGAACGCCATATAGTGCTCAGGAACAAATTAGTCCTGCGGCGCCATTAAACCCAACTTCTGGAACACTTGATGGAACTGTAAATGGTTCGCGTAAACCATGGCAAGTTAGATCTGATATGCAAATTGATAAAAACATAATTTTGAAATTTGGTAAGGGAGAGGAAAAAAAGAAATCTGCAAACTTAAATGTTTATCTACTGGTTAATAATGTTCTTAACACTATAAATATTACAAATGTGTATCGAGCAACAGGTAACCCGGATGATGATGGATATTTGAATGCTGCTACATATCAGGCAGGTATTCAAAGTCAGAACGATGAAGCATCTTTCAGGTACTTGTATGCGTTGAAAGCAAATAACCCATATAATTATGGAATTCCAAGAACCATTCGTATTGGAGCAAAATTAGATTTTTAAGAATTTATTATATTATAACATGAAGATTATGAATAAAATAACATTACTTCTAATAGCCTGTATTTTCTTTGGGAATCATGCAAGTGCATGGTACGACCATAGTAAATCTACAAATGGAAATTCTGGTGTTAAGCCAGAAAATTCATTTCAGCTTAAAGCGGCTAACTGTTCGCCAGCATCAACATTCGGGTACCTTGAGTTTAATAATGTTAAAGCATTAATAGAAACGGGTGGTAGTATGTATCAAAACAGATCAACAAACAGTCCTTCTTATGAGGTGCCTGTTGGCTCTGGAGAAACAGTTATTTATGCAGGAGCCCTATGGATGGGTGGAGTTGATGTTAACAATCAGCTAAAATTAGCTGCATTAACTTTTAGACAAGGAAATGATTTTTGGACAGGACCTTTATCTGTTACTCCAGGAACTGGGAATCCAGCAATTGCAATTAAAGATTATGGACCTGCAACAGTGGAGCCTGAAACTTGTCTTGAATATGATAACTTTTACATTACAACAAAACAAGAAGTAACAGAATTTAATGGGTGGTTTGAGTGTACACAAAATGAGGATTGTGATGAGTCAGAGGAATACGAGGGATATACCATTCCGAATAGTATTTTGAATTGGCCAGCTCATGGAGATATTAATAAATTTCAAGATTTTTATTTAGCTCCATTTTATGATAGAGATGGAGATGGACTTTATAACCCTGTTGGAGCTGGAGATTATCCTTGGTATGATTTAGATAATTCTGTTGATTGTAGAACAAGTCGTCAAGTTACTTTGTTTGGGGATTACAACATGTGGTGGGTATTTAATGACAAAGGAAATATTCATACAGAGACCAATGGAGATCCTATTGGGATGGAAATTAGGGCACAAGCATTTGCATTTGCAACTAATGATGAAATTAACAACATGACATTCTATAATTATGAGATGATTAACAGATCTACTCAAACACTTACAGAGACATATTTCGCAGTCTATCTGGATCCAGATATCGGATGTAGTGAAGATGATTATGTAGGGTGCGACGTTCAAAGAGGTTTGGGATATCAGTATAACGCGGATGCAATTGACAATGATGGGTGTAATGGTGCTCAAGCAATTGGTGCAAATCCTCCAGCGATTGGAGTTGATTTCTTTGAGGGACCATACCAGGATAATGATGGTATTGATAATCCACTAACAACGGACATTAGTTTAGCGAATGCGGATAAGGGAATTCCCTACGCTGGTTTAGGTATTGGTTATGGTGATGGAGTTGTAGATAATGAGCGTTTCGGAATGAGAAGATTTGGCTATTTCGATAGAAACCTACCTGCAAATATTTATGGAGATCCTAGTCTAGCTATTGATTTTTACAATTATATGTTGGGAACTTGGTTGGATGGAACACCTTATACATATGGTGGTGACGGTCACGGAGGAACACTTAACACAGACTATTGCTTCCCTGGAGATACGGATCCTTATGGATGGGGACAAGATGGTACTGTAATGCCGGATTGGACAGAAGTTTCTGAAGGAAATATTAAATTTGATAGAAGATTTTTCCAAGCAGCTGGACCATTTACATTGCAGCCAGGGGCATTAAATAACATTACATTTGGAGTAGTATATGCTAAATCAACATCTGGAGATCCATTCCAATCAGTTGAATTAGTAAGAAAAGCTGATGATAAAGCGCAAGCGTTATTTGATAATTGTTTTCAAATTTTAGAAGGCCCGCCTGCTCCTAATCTTGCAATTCAAGAATTAGAAAATGAACTAATTATTTTCTTAGAAGGAACGGAACAAATTGAGGATTACGAAACAGTTGATCCTTTAATTATTGCTTTGGGCGAAGGGTATGATAGCCTATATGTATTTCAAGGTTACATGATTTATCAATTAGTTGATGCAACTGTTAGTCCTTCTGAATTAACTGATGTAGATAGAGCGCGATTGGTTGCGCAATGTGACATTAAGGACGGAGTTGATCAGTTAGTAAACTTTACGTTTAATGAAGATTTCGGGGCGAATGAAGCTGAAGAAATGGTTGATGGAGAAGATTTAGGAATAAGACATTCATTTCAGTTTTTGGAAGATGAGTTTGCCTTAGGTGATAAAAAATTAATAAATCATAAGAAGTACTACTACATGGCTGTTTCTTATGGTTATAATAATTACAAACAATATGATGGAATAACTGGACAAGAAAAACCTTATATCGGAAGTAGATTAAGTGTCTCAGGAACTCAAATTGCAAGTTTTGTAGGTATTCCTCATTCTCCTTCACCCGAGTATGGTGGAACGGTTCAGAATAGTGTCTATGGAGATGGACCCGAAATTACGAGAATTGAAGGCCGTGGAAATGGAGGTAATGTACTTCAACTGACTGAAGAATCCGAGGCAGATGTCGTTGCTAATTACACGCCTAAAGAAGTAACTTATGCCGGTGGTTCAGGACCAATTGATGTAAAGGTTATTGATCCATTGAATGTAAAAGCAGGAGATTATATATTGGCAATTCTACCTGATGGTAATCCGCAAGCAAATTCTACTCAATTGGACAGTTCTAGATGGTATGTAATTAATACTGCTTTCCCTTCGGATACTATTTATTCTGAACAAACCATAGAACTCGGTAATGAACAATTAATACCGGAATGGGGGATATCAATAAATATCCAACAGTATCAGTATGAAGAATTATCACCAAATGTATTTACAACAGAGCTAATCAGTTCTGAAATGGTATTTGCTGATTCATCAAAAAGGTGGCTTAGTGGAGTTGAAGATGCAGATGGCAATACTTCTAGAAATTGGATTCGTTCAGGTACGTCAAGTGAAGATTGTGATGCTGTGCAATATCCTGATGAATGTGAGGATGAAGATCCATGTATATACAATGATTTTGTTGGTGATGATGATCTTGAAGTTTGGGAAAAAGTTGTAGATGGAACTTGGGCTCCTTTTAAAATGGTAGCAAACAAGGATTGTAATGATATGCCTGTTAGTTCCGAAATGACTGGTGGTCAAGGGGCTGTTAAATTGAGCCAATTAAGTAGTGTAGATATTGTAGTTACTTCGGATAAATCCAAATGGTCTAGAGTTGTTGTATTAGAATCTCAAGACAATAGTGATTTATCTTGGAATGGTTCTACCCCTAAATTAAGGCCGAAACAATTGCCTTCGGTTGGTAAAAATGGATTGCCTGATGGTGATGGTACTGGAATGAGTTGGTTCCCTGGCTATGCAATTGATTTGGAGTCTGGTGAAAGATTAAACATGGCTTTTGCGGAGGATTCTTGGTTAGGTAATGAAGGTGGGAAAGATATGTTATTCAACCCTTCGGCCAATATGTTTACAGCTTTTGGAGACCCATTATTTGGAGGGAAACATTATGTTTATGTGTTCAAAAATTACAGAAAGGAACAACCTGTTAGTAGTCAGTTTACTTCCAATATGCCTGCATATGATGAATCTGCATTTATTAGAAGTTTGCTAGTTGATAAAGCTAACCCTAATGCTGGAGATAGACTAAAAGTATGGAGGTCATGTATGTGGGTTGGCACACCTATGCTTTCTGAGACATCAGTAGGTTTAGCTGATGAGTCAGATCCATTTTCTTACATAGAAACGGATGTTAGAATTAAAATTAGAGTTGCTAGTGCTTACGCGAAACATTCTATAAATGCTCAACATTATACAAATACTGGAGGAAGCCTTAATGACTGGTGTCCATTGTATGAATTTAATATGGATAGTTTAGCGGTAAGTACCGAAACTTTTGTTCCAGGTGATAGTATATTGTCTCTTATCAATGTTGTTCCAAATCCATATTATGCATATTCCAACTATGAGAATAACAGATTAGATAATTTGATTAAAATAGTTAACCTACCGGATCAGTGTACCATTAAAATTTACACTGTAAATGGAATATTGGTTAGAACATTTAATAAAGACAATAACGTAACTCGTGTTGAATGGAATTTGAAAAACTTTAAGAATATTCCAATTTCAAGTGGATTGTATTTGATTCATGTAGATGTTCCTAATGTTGGTGAAAGAGTGTTGAAATGGTTTGGTGTAATACGCCCTCCAGATTTAGATCAATTCTAGGAATATTGATTAGATTGAAACGAATTTTTGTTAAATAAGATTAGATATGAGATTAAGTAAAAGTTTTAGAGCAAGTATGGTGTTAGCAGGAATGTTAGCATCTTCACTTATTACATTTGCTGGTAACGAGGATAGAGCTGGTTCTGCTGGGGCTACCGAGTTACTGATAAACCCATGGTCACGGAGTTCATCTTGGGGCGGTGCTGGAGTTTCTTCAATTAAGGGATTAGAGGCACTATTTTCGAATGTTGCAGGATTGGCCTATGCCGATAAAACAGAGGTTATTTTTACCAGAACCAATTGGTTAGGTGGTATTTCAGATATTGGTCTAAATGGATTTGGATTGGCTCAGCGCGTTGGGGAGTCCGGTGTTATGGGGATTTCGATAATGTCAATGAATTTCGGAGATATTCCAATTACTACCACTGAATTGCCAGAGGGAAATATTGGAACGTTTAAGCCCGTTTTTACGAACATTAATTTGGCATATGCAAGACAGTTTTCTTCTTCTATCTCAGGAGGTTTAAATTTGAAAGTAGTTTCTGAGGCGATTTCTAATGTTAAAGCTTCGGGTGTTGCTGTCGATATAGGAATTAGATATGCAACAGGAGAAAATGACCAAATTAAATTTGCAATAAGTTTAAAAAATGTTGGAGCTCCTTTGGAATATAGCGGTGATGGTATCTCATTAGAAATGTTAAACCCGAGTACCGGTATCCTTATCACTTCGGAACAACGTGTTTCTTCTTTTGAATTACCCTCTTTATTGCATATTGCAGCTTCATATGACTTCTTATTTGATGAATCAAACAAATTAACCATGGGATTTGTTTATACTTCGAACTCGTTTTCTAAAGATCAATATAGATTGGGAGGTGAATACACATTTAGTGGTTTGAAGCAAGCCTATTTTATCGCAAGAGCAGGATATATATACGAAAATGGCATATTTGATAATGTGAATCGAACGAATTCTTTAACGGGGTTATCTGCTGGATTATCTGTTGACTTTCCCGTTGGAAAAAACGAAACCATGATTGGTATTGACTACGGCTACAGAAGCTCAACATTAGGAGGTATTCACTCTATCGGTGGTCGAATTAACTTGAAATAAGAAATTAAACTATATTATTTGTTAGTAAAGAGAGTCTTTTTGGGATTCTCTTTTCTGGTTTAAAGAACTTACCTCTATTATGTCAAAAATTAATTACTATACACAAGAAGGTCTTCAAAAACTAAAGGATGAAATAGAACACTTGGAAAAAGTGGAGCGTCCAAAATTATCCGCTTTAATCGGAGCTGCAATCGATTTGGGAGACCTTTCGGAAAATGCGGAATATCATGCTGCTAAAGAATCACAGGGTCTTATGGAAGCGCGTATTTCAAAATTGAAAAATGAGTTATCCATCGCACGTTTAATCGATGATTCAAAATTGGATACATCGAAAGCTTTAATCTTGTCTACAGTAAAGATAAAAAATGTGAAGAATGGAACGGTAATGGAATATACTTTAGTTGCTGGCAATGAGGCTGATTTAAAACTTCGTAAAATATCTATAGATTCCCCAATAGGAAAAGGATTACTAGGAAAATCAGTTGGGGATATTGCGCCAGTCGAAACTCCAAATGGAACTATAGAGTTTGAAATTATCGCTATTTCTCGTTAATCATATTGGTATGAGTTCTATTTTTTCCAAAATTGTAAATGGAGATATTCCATGTTATCGCGTTGCAGAGGATGATCTTTTTTTAGCCTTTTTAGATGTGAACCCATTGGTTAAAGGCCATGTGCTGGTTGTTCCAAAGCAGGAGGTAGATTATGTTTTTGATTTGGAAGATGATTTGCTTGCAGGATTAACTCTATTTGCGAAAAAAGTAGCAATCAAAATGAAAAGGGTTTTCCCTTGTGACCGTATTGGTGTTACCGTGATTGGACTTGAAGTTCCGCATGCACACATTCATTTAATGCCAATAAATAGTATTGCCGACATGGATTTTTCTAAACCTAAAAAGAAATTTGATAGCTCAGAACTAGAGAAGATTGCAAAAAGTATTTCAGAAGCTTAAATCTTATTTTGTTCTATCTGGATTGTCCTTAACAAATGAACTCCAACCTGAGTAGTTCTTTTTACTGGAGTCTAGTTTCCCTGTTTGAAAGTAGTGGCAAACGGCTGCTGCAAGTCCATCTGTTGCATCTAGTTTTTTTGGTAATTCTTTGAGTTTTAATAACGATTGCAGCATTTTAGCCACTTGTTCTTTGCTAGCATTGCCATTCCCAGTTATTGCTTGTTTTATCTTTCGAGGGGCATATTCTTGGATTGGTAAATCTCTGGTAAGAACTGCTGCCATAGCAACCCCTTGGGCTCTACCTAATTTAAGCATCGACTGAACGTTTTTCCCAAAAAAAGGTGCCTCTACAGCCACTTCGTCTGGTAGGTATTCCTCAACTAAAAAACTTACTTTTTCAAATATTTTTTTCAGTTTTAACTCATGATTCTCAAGTTTATGTAAATGAATTACACCTGTACTTATCATTTCCATCTTATTCTTGCGAATACGAATAATTCCATAGCCCATTGTGGTGGTTCCAGGATCTAGACCTAAAATTATTTTGTCGGAAACTATCATCAAAAGTTTAAATTTGTATCTATCGAACAAGTAAAAATAAATAAGATTGTAATACGAATACTCCAAATTTTAATATTTGTTGGAGCTGGGTTTGTTATCTATGGGGAATTACTGAAGAACAAGGAGAGTTTAAATTTCAACCGTGTATTGAAAGACCTGCTAACGTTTAACGGAATTATGATTCTAACAATTGTTTTTATTGGGCAGTTTCTGAATTGGTGGTTAGAATCTTTAAAATTTCGAGCGCTAATTTCAAAAACCGAATCCATCAATCAATGGGATGCTTTTAAATCTGTATATGCAGGGAATGCTATTGGAGTTTTAACTCCAAATAAAATAGGAACACTTATTGGCAGAGCATTGTGGTTAAAAGATAAAGACACAGTTTCAGTTGTATCGTCAACTATGCTGGGAAACGCAGCTCAATTAACAACGACTGCTTTGTTTGGTTTTCTTGGATTTTTAATGATTGTTTGTTTCGGGACGGAACTTAATTTTGTCAATCAAGGGTTTCCTAGATATGGATTCTTGATCTCGTTGTTATTAGTTCTTTTATTGGGTCTTTTATTTTTTTATCCTTCGTTTCTCTATAAATTGGCATTAAGATTGCCTTTCATTAGTCGGTTTGCTCAACGAATTAGTTATTTTAAATATTTTAGAAAGAGAGAATTGTTAACTGTCCTTTCTTTTTCTATCCTTAGGTATATTGTTTTTGGATTTCAATTTATCTTATTATTGAAGCTTCTTCATGTTAACATTAAAATTACCTCTCTTTTTACATTTATTTGCGTGTTATATATGATAGTTACCTTTATTCCATCTCCTTTCATGGGGAATTTAGGAACAAGAGAAGCAGTTGTTCTTCTACTATTGGCAAATTATAACAGTACTGCAGAAGTTCTATCAGCTTCAATTATTCTTTGGATAATAAATATTGCTTTTCCTGCTGTTGTTGGTAGTTTGCTATTGCTTTTTGATAAAATCAAATTAAAACGCATTTAAAGTGATATACATTCATACAATATTGATGGTTATATTTTCGATCTATACAGGTTGTATGCTTGCTTTGATCTGCGGCTGGTTAATAAGGAATAATAATAATGTTACTTCCTCAGGTAAGATTAATAGTTTAACTATCCTAATCCCTTTTAGAAATGAAGAAGATAATATTCCCTTACTAATCAAATCTTTGTCAGACTTACAATATAACTCAGAAGCAGTTGAGTTTATTTTTATTAATGATCATTCGGTAGATAATAGTGTTGATACATTGCTCTTTGGTTTAGGGAATTTCGGATTTCCGTATAAATTAATATCGTTGGAGAAAAATCAGTTGGGTAAAAAAAGAGCCATTGAGGCGGGAGTGATAGCAGCTACTCATTCTGTAATTGTTACAACGGATGTCGATTGTATCCACTCCAAAAATTGGTTACAAGAAATTAACATATTGATCGACTCCGAGAGTGAGTTTATTATTGGACCAGTAATAAATAAAAAGCAGCCTGGCCTATTAGCTAATTTACAACAAATAGAATCTCTTTTGCTTGCGGGGATTACAGTTGGTTCCGCTAAGTTGAAAACACCACTATTGTGCAGTGGTGCTAATCTCAGTTATACGAAATCATTGTTCAAGAAACGACAACCCTATAAGAATAATTACAACACATTGTCAGGGGATGATATGTTTTTTCTTGAAAAAATAAATAGTAAGGGGAATTGTTCTATCGAAACAAATATAAATTCTATTGTTGAAACCGAGGGAGCAACATCACTTACTGAAATGCTTTCCAGGTCGGTGAGATGGGCTTCAAAATCAAGCAAATTAAAAATATCCTTATCTACTGTTTTCGGAGCTATTGTTATGATTATTAATTGTTCTATCCTATTTATGATAGTACTTATGATTTTGGATAACGATAGCATTGTTTTTTTCATTAAATTGGTTGCCGTTAAAACAATTGTAGACGTAGTGTTTTTAGTTTTATTGGCGAACAAGTATAACAGATATCAAACGATAATGTACTTTCCAATTATGGTAGTTTTTTATCCCTTTTATTTGTTCATAGTATTCTTGTCGACAGTTTTTTCTTCTCCAGTTTGGAAAGGAAGATGAAAAGTAAATGGAAGAGAACAGAGAATATAAAAGAAAAGATTCAATGTATTTTGAAGCTTGGAGAAAGCTTAAAAAGAACCGAACAGCTATGTTGGGTCTACTCATTATATGTATTGCTATTTTTATATCTGTTTTAGGAGCTAATATAAGGCCTGATGCCACAGAAGATGCTAATAATCAGAATTCACCAATATCGAGAAAAGCACCAGGGTTTAAAGTTTCTCAATTATTAGTGCGGAAAAACAGGGAATTTAAAAATGTCGGTTTTTTTGGTAAATTATTTTTTGGATACGAAGAAGCTAGTTATAAGAGTTATCCAATGTATGGATACAAATTTGAGGGCGGAGATATAATTATTGAAGAATATACTGGCTTTGAAAACGAAAAAGAATATTCTCCTCAATATCAGAACTACTCTTTAGCAGAGGTATTATATCCGCTTTCTATTTCTAAAGAGGAAAAGTTTAAGTTAAACCTTAATGGCACCGTGACTATATGGTTAATGGATGGTACTGAAATAATCAAGGATGTCTCTGAAATGAGGAATCAAATTATGGCAAATAATATCGTCGAGCAAACATTTTATTTAGGTACAGATAAATTAGGGCGAGATATGTTAAGTCGTCTAATGGCTGGAACTATTATTTCACTATCCGTTGGGTTAATTGCAGTTATTATTTCATTGATAATTGGATTGTTGCTGGGGTCTTTAGCTGGGTTTTACCGGGGTTGGGTCGATGATTTAATTATGTGGTTTATTAATATGGTATGGTCAATTCCTGGCCTTTTACTGATTATATCCCTTACATTGATTTTAGGTAAAGGCTTTACAACTGTTTTTATTGCTGTTGGATTAATTATGTGGGTTGAATTAGCTAGAGTTGTGAGAGGTCAAATATTGAGTATAAGAGAACAAGAATATGTTGAAGCAGGAAGGGCTTTGGGGTACTCAAATGCACGAATAATTTGGAAGCATGTATTGCCAAATATTATGGGGCCAGTAATTGTAATTAGTTCTGCCAATTTTGCTTCTGCTATTCTGATTGAAGCAGGATTAAGTTTTTTGGGTATCGGGGCTCAAATACCAATGGCGTCGTGGGGAGCAATGCTTGAACAACACAAAGCTTATATGATGACTACAGGCAACGAGAGTGCATTTTTAGCAATATTACCTGGAATTAGTATAATAATCCTTGTGTTTGCATTTATGCTTCTTGGAAATGGCTTAAGAGATGCCTTGGATACAAAGTCCGCTGATAATGTTGCAGGGACTTAAAGAATGTTAACTTCTCTTTCCAAATTTACGCCGTACGTTTGTTTTATAGAATGGATAATTTCCTCGCTGAGATTGTAAATATCGCTTCCTGAAGAGCCTCCATAATTTACCAACACTAAAGCTTGGTTTTTATGGACTCCATAATTCCCTATAGTTTTTCCTTTCCACCCAGCTTGATCGATTAACCAGCCAGCTGCAAGTTTTATTTTACCGTTTTCTGCTGGATAGGAAACTATTTTTGGAAATCTAGCCTTTATAACTTCAAATGATGAATTATCAATTATAGGATTTTTAAAAAAGCTACCACTATTCCCTATCTTTTTTGGATCCGGTAATTTACTCGATCTAATTTTTATTACCGCATTACTAACATCTTTTATTGTTGGGTTAGTAATGTTTAATGATTCTATTTCCTGTTCAATTGCTCCGTAAGATGTGTTTAGTTGATGCTTTTTTGTTAACCGAAAAGCGACTTTAGTAATTATGTATTCCCCTTTATTTTTTCGTTTAAAAATACTTTCTCTATAACCAAATTCACACGCTGCATTGTCAAATCGGTGTATTTCACCAGATTTTATATGGTAGGCATCTAACCATTCAAATCGATCCTTTACTTCAACACCATAAGCGCCAATATTTTGCATTGGGCTGGCCCCTAAACTACCTGGAATTAAACTCATGTTTTCTATTCCTCCAAAATTCAGATTTATTGCGTGTAACACAAAGTCATGCCAGACTATACCGCTTCCTCCAGCAATAATAACTGAGTTATCATCTTCTTCAATAACCTCAATTCCTTTTATTTGATTATGCAGAGCAAGACCTTTAAAGTTTTTTGTAAATAGAATATTACTTCCACCACCGATGATTAACAATTTTTCCTGCTGGTAATTTTGATCCGTAACAATGTTTTGTAGCTCCTCTATGTTGGTAAACTCTCCAAATAATTTTGCACTTATGTCTATGCCAAAAGTATTGTAATTTTTTAAGGAAATATTTTGTCGAATAATGCTCACAAAACAAACCTAATTGTTATTTGGCTACAGTGTTCAAAATAAATTAAACTTTATTCACTATAGATGTTTTAAATCTCCATAATAATAGTTTCTATTTGGCGTTTCAAAGTAGTTACTTTGAAGTCGAACGAAATAATAAGTATTTGAAAAGAGTAGTAGTATCCGTAATAAATGATTTATCGTTCGATCAACGAGTGGATAAGGTATGTACTACACTAACAAATAATGGTTTTGAAGTTCTATTAATAGGAAGAAATCTTAGAGAAAGTTTACCTATCTCAAGAAATTATCAAACTACTAGGATGAATTTGTTATTTACAAAAGGTGTTTGGTTTTATGCTTTTTTTAATCTCCGCTTATTTTTTAAGTTACTTTTTATCAAGGCTGATATTTTTCATGCAAACGACTTAGATACATTACTTGCAAATAGATGGGCCAGCAAATTGCGTAGAAAACCACTAATTTATGATAGTCATGAATATTTTACGGGTGTTCCAGAAATTCAGGACAGACCAAAAGTTAAAAAGGTTTGGGAAAAAATCGAAAAATCTATTTTTCCAAAATTGAAATATATATTTACAGTTAATCAATCAATTGCAAATTTGTATAGAGCCCAATATAATAAGGAAGTTCAGGTGCTTCGAAATGTTCCTAAGAATGACGATTTGAAAAAGACTAAATCAAGATCCGACCTAGGAATTCCATTGGATAAAAAAATCGTTCTTGTTCAAGGAACAGGAATTAATATTGATAGAGGTATTGAAGAACTTTTAGAGGCTATTACTATAATGGATGATACTATTTTGTATATAGTTGGTAGTGGAGATGTTCTGCATCAATTAAAAGAACGAACTAAGGCCCAAGATTTAAAGAATAAAGTTGTTTTTGTTGGGAGGTTACCATACCATGAAATGATGCAATATACTTTTAATGCTGATGTTGGCGTTACTTTGGATAAAGATACAAACATCAATTATCGCTTTAGTTTACCGAATAAAATATTTGATTATATCAAAGCAGGATTACCT